>RCUK01000710.1_pt1 | contig 25929 bp, 16 predicted proteins | sample 2166381 | NCBI WGS metagenome assembly RCUK01 (sample SAMN09932809, study PRJNA488358) | compost metagenome | isolation source: compost soil in an enriched community | place: Germany: Experimental Botanical Garden | reverse complement strand
TTTATAGATTTTTGGAGGCGTTCCGTCTTTTCCGTTGTATTTTGAGATTTTATGCAACGAGTGAATACTCACATACACAATATCATTATCGGCATAAACCAGTTTTATAGCCTCTTGCGTTTTGCCTTCAACCTGAATTTTCTGCAATCCGCCAAACTTTCCAATTCCGTGATCGATATGCGTTACATAATCGCCAACCGAAAGAGCCGTTAATTCTTTTAAAGTAATATTCTGCTTTTTAGAATAACCGTTTTTGATGTTGAATTTATGATAACGCTCAAAAATCTGGTGATCCGTATAAGCCGTTATTTGGTTTTCTTCGTCAATAAAACCTTGGTATAAAGGCAATACAATCGTATGATATTGTTTTCTGATATTCTCTGAGTTGGCTTCGTCTAAACTTTCAAAAATATCATGGAAACGTTTTGCCTGAGTTTCATTCGAACAAAACAGATAATTTACATATCCGTTAAAATGATTTTCACTCAGATTATTCAGCAATAAATCAAATTGTTTATTGAAAGATGGCTGAGGCTGAATATGGAATTCGAATTTTTTAGTGGTTTTAAAAATCGGTCTTGAAGCCAATTCTACCACCGAAAAATCTAAAGATCTCTTTATAAATGACGCCTGATTTAAAAATAATTGTTCTGGCGTAGCATGTTTTATTTCTTTCGAAAGTTTCTCAAAAGCTTCTTCTGCCCTTGCAAATTGTTTATCTAATTGACTAAAAAGCCCTTCCGTATTTTGAATGAAAAGAACTGTTTTTTCGGCAATATAATCTAAAAAGCTTTCACGATTTTCTTGAAAAAGTTTGTTTTCCACATTCGGAATAATCGTGATTTTTTTATGTGTTTCTACCGATAATTGTGTTTCAACATCAAAAGTTCTGATGCTGTCAACTTCGTTTCCAAAAAACTCAATTCGATACGGATGATCATTTGAAAATGAGAATACATCGACAATTCCTCCACGGACTGAAAATTCGCCAGGTTCTGTAATGAAATCAACTCTTTTGAATTCGTATTCAAATAAAACTTCATTGATAAAATCAATCGAAATTTTATCGTTTAAAGCGACTTTTAAAGTGTTTTTATCAAGTTCTCTTCTCGTAACCACTTTTTCAAAAAGTGCTTCGGGATAGGTAACAATTACGGCTGGTTTTTTTCTTGAATTAATTCGGTTTAAAACCTCAGCTCGAAGCAAAACATTGGCATTATCGGTTTCATCAATCTGATACGGGCGGCGAAATGATGCTGGATAAAACAATACATCTTGTTCTCCAATCATCTGTTCCAAATCGTTCAGGTAATATGCCGCTTCTTCTTTATTGTCCAAAACAATCAGAAAAGGCAGTTCTGTTTTTCTGAAAACAGAACGTATTATAAAAGAAACAGCAGATCCCAACAATCCGCTGATGTTCATTTTTACCTGATTTCCTTCCAGTAAACTTTTAGCAATCTGCTCGGCTTTTGGCAGATTATCGTATGTAGTATATAAGGCGTTTTTACTCAACTCTTGGTATATTTTTATCTAATGGCGGTGCCGAGCTCGGAATCGCGCGTGTTGTGTCTAACATTCTAAGGAAATCTTCTTCTCCTTGTTCTTTAGGTATTTTGGCTTTTTCTACAATTTTATCCATTTGTCTTTCCAAAGAAATCAGTTCTTTATTGATTTCCTGAATCAAAAAAACCACTTTATCATCTGGAATTTTACTTAAATGAATAAATAAGTCCAGCATTTTAATTTTGGTAATTAAAATAGAAATACGGCTTTTAATCTGAGGCTGGTTAAATTGTGCCGGAATATTATTGTTCAACGCCATTGCTTTCTTAGAAATAGCGGCCGATTTTTTCTGAAAAGCTCCAATTGTTTTTCTTGGCTTCTCGCCAATCTCTTTCATAAATTCACGCCACTCTGTCCACGAATTTAATTGTGATTCTGAAATTTCATTAATGGGTTCGTCCAGAAAAGTCCAACCTTTATTTATATTATTAAAAATAGCTTCTTTCTTTTTTGCTTCTTTTGCATTTTCTGCAAGGCGTTTTTCATTTTCATTTTGGCAAGAAAATAATACAGTTGTCAAAAGCAGAAAAAGAGATATTTTGTATTTCATTTATGTAATAATGTTAGGCTGCAAAGTTACGAAGTAAATTTACAAATATGAATTCTGTTTTTTGCTAAAGATTCTATAAATCAAGGTTATCTTTTTCTGAGCCGATGAAGTCAAATAAGGCGTTTTTTTTCGTTTTAATTCTATTAAAAATGCTCTTTAAAATAAAAAATAAAAAGACACAAAGACACACCCCCTGTAAAAGCGAATAATCCAACAAAAAAACTTTTTAATTATTGAATTAATAATTTATAATTCCAGAAAGCAGATGTAATTGCGAAAACGTTATATTTGTGTCTCTAAAATTCTCGGAAAAATGAATCCAAAAATATTGATCATTGGCGCTTGCGGTCAGATCGGAACAGAGCTGACTCAAAAACTGCGCAAAATATACGGAACAGAAAACGTAATCGCTTCTGATATTCGAAAATTAAATACTGATGTTGTAAATTCGGGGCCTTTTGAAGTGGTCAATGCTTTAGATTTTAATCAGATCGAACATTTGGTTGAAGTGCATAAAATTACCGACATCTATCTTATGGCTGCGCTTTTATCAGCAACTGCCGAAAAAAATCCTGCTTTTGCTTGGGATTTAAATATGAATTCACTTTTTCATGTTTTAAATTTAGCTAAAGCTAAAAAGATTCAGAAGATTTTCTGGCCTTCAAGTATTGCTGTTTTCGGACCAACTACTCCAAAAGAAAATACGCCGCAATATACTGTAATGGAACCTTCTACGGTTTACGGAATCAGTAAACAAGCTGGAGAAAGATGGTGCGAATATTATCATAATATTTATGGTGTTGATGTTCGCAGTATTCGTTATCCAGGTTTAATCAGCTGGTCTACTCCTCCGGGCGGTGGAACTACTGATTATGCAGTTGATATTTTCTATAAAGCTATTGCTGATAAAAAATACGAATGTTTCTTGTCATCTGAAACCAAAATGCCAATGATGTACATGGACGATGCAATTGATGCAACAATTAATATCATGAAAGCACCAGCTGAAGAAATCAAAATACATTCTTCGTATAATTTGGCTGCGATGAGTTTTACTCCAACTGAAATTGCTGCAGAAATCAAGAAACATATTCCAGAATTTGAGATTACTTATAATCCAGATTTCCGTCAGAAAATTGCAGACAGCTGGCCGGCAAGTATAGATGATGCTGAAGCAAGAAAAGATTGGGGATGGAATCATAAATTTGATCTTGAAACGATGACAAAAGATATGATTGAGCATTTGAGTTAAATCTCGATTATCATAAAAGTAAAATCCCATTTAGAAATTCTAAATGGGATTTTTTATTTACTTCAAAAAAACATCCTTTCATTTATGGTATAATTCTTTCTTGACGCAATTGATCAAAAAGACTAAAAAACATTTCTTCTGTGTCCATAAATTCATAAAACCCCAAACGTCTTGCTTTGGTTCCATCAGCAAAAAAATCATAATCCCAAGAAAAAACAAAATCTCCGAAGTTCCAGCTGGCCAATTTTTCATAATCGTGTTTTTCTAAATTGTATTTTTCCTGAATATTTCCCCATAAAACCTTTTTGTCGGCCATTACTGTTTTTAGTTCCATTTGAAGTGGTGGCGCAACAGGAATATCAAAGTATGAAGCAATTTTAGGCCAAAGTTCTGTCCATCGAAACAGATCTCCATTATTAATATTAAAAGCCTGATTTGCACATTGCGGATTTGTAGCTGCCCAAACAGTTGCTTTGGCTAAGAGACCCGCATCAGTCATTTCCATAAGTTTATCGTACGCTCCCCCTTTTCCAGGAAATCGAAGCGGAATATTTAATTCTTTAGAAATTGATGCATAAACAGCAATCAAAAGTGCCAAATTCATTGGGTTTCCTATTGCTGTACCGCCAACAACCGATGGACGGATTGCACTCCAATTCCACTTTTTTCCTTCTTTCTTTTTTTCTAAATATTGCTGTTGGTCAATGTTAAATTCTGGTGGCATGTGTCCAGCATCTGTTTCTTTAGCTGGAGTTTTAAACGGTCCTAAATGTGCTCCATAAACTTTATATCCCTGCATTAGACTAATATGCTGTAAGTCTTTAGCTATTGGCTCAATTATCTCAACTACATTTTTAAGCATGTTCAGATTCGGCTCTACAAGCTCAGACCATGATGGACGATCTTGATAAGCGGTATAAAATATATGCGTAATATTTTTGAGATCGGATAACTGCTTTTTACTGTTTTCCGTATCTAATAAATCAACTGAAATATATTTCAGATTAGGCGCATCGCTGCCTCCTTTTCGGGATAAACCAATAATATCCCAATTGTTAGTAGATAAAAGATATTCTATAAGATTTGCACCGATAACGCCATTTGCGCCAACAACCAATGCTGTATTTTTATTTGCTGTCATTTCCTTTGTATTTAAAATTGTTTTACAAAGTTCAGACAAGCTAAAGAGCTATAAAATGAAGTGGATTATGAAATAAGGTTGAACTAGTTCAAGTTTATTTTTTCAGCTTACTGTTTTTTATTCTTGAAAGAAATTCTGTTGTCATCCCTAAATAAGAAGCCAATGCATATTGAGGCACTCGATTTGCGATTAAAGGGAATTGATTTATAAATTTCTCATAACGTTCTTCTGCCGAAGAAGTGAGGTTTGTAATAATTCTTCGTTGAAAAAATGCTGCGGTACGTTCTGCTGTAATTCGAAAAAAAGTTTCAAATTTTGGATTAGCCATTTTCAATTTGTTTTCTGTTTCGAAATCTATTTGAAGCAAGACTGCATCTTCTAAAGCCATAACAAACATCGTGGCCGGCTGTTGATAAATATAACTATTGTAATCAGAAATCCACCAATCTTCAATAGCAAAGGCAATCGTATGTTCCTGACCTTCATCATTTACCACATACGCTCTTAAAGCACCTTCGACCACATAGTTTCTATGTTGAGCCACAAAATCTGGCTGCACTATAAACTGACGTTTCTTTATCTTTTTTATTTTAAAATTAGAAACAAATTGACTGGCTTCTTCCTCAGAAATTTCTATTCGGTCTTGCAAATGCTTGATTAAAGACTTGTATTCTGTCATTTTTTTTGATTTAAATATTTCAATCTACAAGATTACTATTGTATCAAAATTACAACTCTTTTAAATTTATCAAGCAAAAAAAATCCAAAGCCAGAAATTGCTTTGGATTTTTTTTATTTGAGATTTTTGAATTTTTACTTCACTTCAAAAACATTATTTGTTTGTTTTACGTCAGCCATTAATCCGCTTGGATCGATAGTGATTTTTTTGATAGCTGTTTTGTTTTTGTCAATCGTAAAACTATAGTTTTGCTGTGCCCAAGCCCAATCTTCTAAAACTGTTCTTTTCTCATTCGGGTTTGGATTTTGTTTAATGAAATTCATCATTCTCAACGGAATGTAGAATGCTTCAGATGTTCCGTCAGTATAATCTACTTTTAAATCGATAGGCATTGGCATTCTTCCAATTCTTTCTAAAGAAACTGTTGTTTTTCCTGCATTATCGGCTACGTCTTTAATTCCGTAATCGATCGTATTTAAGGTTTGTGTCCAATCTATTAAATACCAATCTAACTCAGCTCCAGAAACTCTTTCAGCTGTTCTTTTGATATCGTTTGGAGTTGGATGTTTGAATTTGAAATCGTTGAAATATCTTTTTAAAGTCGCATCAACATTCTCTTTTCCAATTACATATTCTAATTGAGAAAGGAAAAGACTTCCTTTTACATAAGAAGAAATACTGTATGGACGGTTTTCATCATAACGATCTCCGTGAGTTGTTTGTGGCTGTTCTTTACCAGAATTTACTAAACTGTAATACGCTTTGTAATTTCCCACAAAAGGATTTACTTCTTTTTTGTCTCCTTTTAATTCATTCAAAGCACTGTCTTCGATATAAGTTGTAAAACCTTCGTCCATCCAAGGGTGTTTTGATTCGTTTGAAGCTAAAATATGCTGGAACCAAGAGTGTCCTAATTCGTGAGTTGCTGTTCCAAGAATTCCTTCAAGAGTTCCGTTACCTAACATTAAAGTACACATTGCGTACTCCATTCCGCCGTCTCCACCTTGAATAAATGAGTATTGTTTGTATGGGTAAGCTCCAACTCTTTGGTTGTAATATTCCATTACTTTAACCATTAGAGGCTCTAACTGTTTCCAATTTGCAGTTGTTTTTTCGTTGTTTTTGTAAAAGAAATGCAAATCAACATCATTTGGCCCTTTTACAATATCATGAGTGTATTCTTTATCAGCAGCCCATGTAAAGTCGTGAACATTTGGCGCAATAAAATGCCAAGTCAGTGTTTTTGCTTTTTTTGGATATGTAACCGTTACACCTGCGTCTTGGTAACCATGACCAATAGAGTTTTTGTCTTGTAAATATCCAGAACCGCCAATTGTGTAATCTTTATCGATTGTAATTTTCACATCAAAATTACCCCAAACTCCGTGAAATTCTCTTGCGATGTAAGGGTCTGCATGCCATCCTTCAAAATCAAATTCGGCTAATTTAGGGTACCATTGTGACATAGAAAGTTCTACTCCTTCAGAATTGTTTCTTCCAGAACGACGAATCTGTACTGGCACTTGTCCGTCAAAATCTAAAGAGAAAGTTGTTTTAGAATTTGGCAGGATTGGTTTAGCCAAAGTTACTTCTAAAATTGTTCCTGATACTCTAGTTTGAGCCACAACACCATCTTGTTTGAAGTTTGCAATTTTTAAATAACCAATTTCATTTGGTTTTAAAGTTTCAATACGGCTTTGTTTTACTTCTTTTCCGTCAGCTTGTTTTACTTTGTTTACCATTCTTCCGTCTGGATCTTTAATAAAATGAAGACGTGCATCCATTTCACTTCCTGGTTGAAATGCGTTTGGAAACAAATGATAGAATACTTTTTTTAAAGTGTCAGGAGAATTATTGGTATAAACCAATTCTTGTTTTCCTTTGTACTGATAGTTTTTTACGTCCATAGAAACCTCCATTTTATAGTCAGCGTGCTGCTGCCAATATGGGGCGCTTTGTGCAAAAGCCGAGTTAAAACCTAAGCTTAGGAAAGAAAGTAAAATAATTTTTCGCATGTTTGTATGTAATAGAAAATGGAAGAGCTAACGCTCTTCCATTGGATTAATCGTTTATTCTTGTTTATTTTTTAGACATCTTTTCAGCCATTAATAACGCATTATAAGCATTTACCATCTTAGCTGTTTTTGATGATTCTGAAGAAGAAACAGCTGCTGGTTTCTCTCCAGGATTTTCACTTTTTCCTAAAACAATAGTCGAAGGAAGCGCTACTCCAGAGTCCATCAGAATCTTTTTAACTTGAGCCGCTTTTAATTTTGGATAGTACGAACGAATTAAAGCAGCAACTCCAGCTGCATTTGGAGATGCCATTGATGTTCCTTGTAAATACTTGTATTTATTGTTCGGAACCGTTGCATAAATTTCTTCCCCTGGAGCAAAAACGTCAACGTTTATTTTTCCAAAGTTTGAAAATGACGCCACAACATTTTCTCCGTATGATTTATTAATTGCTCCAATTGTAATTAAATTATCTGCAAATTCTTTTACGTTGTCTTTAGAATCGTTTGGATAATTGATGTTTTTTGTTTCGTCGATATTGTAACCATCGTTACCAGCAGCATGAACAATTAAAACATCTTTTTTAGCCGCATAAGCAATGGCATCATAAACCCATTGTTTGTGTGGAGAGAAGCTTTTTCCGAAACTTCCGTTGATTACTTTTGCTCCATTGTCTACAGCATAACGAATTGCTAAAGCAATATCTTTATCATATTCATCTCCGTCTGGCACAGCTCTAACAGTCAAGATTTCAACGTTTGTTGCTACTCCGTCTCCTCCTAAATTATTTCCTCTAACTTGAGCGATAATTCCAGCAACGTGAGTTCCGTGAAGCGCTTTTTCTTTATCTGGACCAAAAACAACATTATTACCATAACGATTGTTTTTAATGTCTTCTGGATTATCGCCTACGATTTTTCTTCCGTCGTAATCTTTATTTAAATTATACTTTAGCTGATCTTCAACTTGTTCACTATATTCCGTTAATTCCGATTCTGGATTAAAAGTTGGACCTGCATTTGTAAAAATCTGAGTCATAATCGCTTTACTTCTTGCCACTTTTGGGTCTGTTGAAGTAATTTTACTTAAATCTTCGATTTTATAGTCTGACTTATTCAGTTCTTTTTTAATGGTATTATGAACGTCCAGTAAAAAATCTGCTTGCTGTTTGTCTTCAAGCGCTTCTTCGTATTTTTTAGTATATTCTGCTAAAGCTGCTTTATATTCTGCAGAACCGTCATCAGCTTTTTTTGCAATACGAGTCATTTCTAGGTTTTCATGAACAGCATCTCCAAGGAAATTCCACCCGTGAACATCATCGATAAAACCATTTTTATCATCATCGATTCCGTTTCCTGGAATTTCTTTAGGATTTGTCCAGATCATTCCTTTTAAGTCTTCATGCTCAATATCAACACCAGAATCTACAATTCCTACAATTACTTTCTGCCCTTTTTTACCTTGCAGTAACTCAGCGTAAGCTTTGTCAACGCTCATTCCTGGAATTGAATCTTTGATTAAATCAAGATGACTCCATCTTTTTAGTTCGTTTTCGCTAAGAGGCGCTTTTTTTACAACTGTTGCAGGTGCTGTAATAAACTCTTTTGATGTTGAAACCTGCGCCTGAACCGTAGCGCTACATCCTGCTAAAACAAGCAATGCAAAAGCAGATAATTTAAGTGGTATTATATGACTCATGTATCTATAAATATAAGTAAAGTTAAAAGATGGGTCTAAATTATGCTTTTTTGTTACAAAAAACTAACTGTTAACACTGTGTTATGAAATTTTGACGAAAAATACTGAAAACTAAAATCCCTTCAAACATTTACCATTCAAATCATTATAAATGTAATCGTATTCATTCAGAAATGTATTTACAGTGCTTTGAACAGTAAAAAAATTAACAAATAATATAGTCTTTACGGCTTCACGTAAGGTTTACCCATTTAAATCGCCTATACTTGCGCGACCTAATCCTAAATTTATTCTATGAAGACAAAACTACTCTTATTGCTGTTATTGGCAAGTTTTTCTAATTATGCTCAAACCAACTTAGTCAAGAACGGCGGGCTTGAAGCTTGGGGAGGAACCTTTGCCCCTACCAACTGGACTGTCACTAATTCTGTGTATCAAAATTACGAATTTGCACACAAATCGTACAATGCAAAATTAGCATATACCACTTTATCGCCTAAACTATCGACCCTAGTACCAATGAAACCCGGCGTTACTTATACGGTAAAGTTTAAATACAAATATGTTTCAGCTAATTATAGCGGGCAGCATCCTATTTCACTACAAATATCACAGAATGGGAGCGCAAGCACTATTTCTACAAGTGCTTTTGCAACAAACAATTTATGGACTGAAAAAGTAACTGAATTTACTGCAGATTCTGACTTATCATACAATTTATCTATTTCTACTTTTAGTTTTGATGGACAACCTTTTGAGGTTTTAATTGATGCTGTTCAAGTCTATGTTAAGGGTACAGAACAATACACTTCTATTCCTAGTCTTAATTTTGAAAATAAATTAATTGAACTTGGTTATGATTTTGCTCCAACAGATGGCAGAGTACCAACAATTAACATTTCTGAATTACTTTCTTTAGATCTTTCAAATGTTGCCATAGGTGACATAACAGGTATTCAAGATTTTGTCTCTTTAGTTTCTCTAAACTGTCACCAGGCCAAATTAACAGATTTAGATATTCGTAAAAATACTAAACTGCTTAGATTAGATTGTCACGGCAATAGTTTAAAAACTTTGGATGTTAGTCAAAATACAGCTTTAACTCTTTTAGACTGTGGCAATAATTCATTAACAAATCTTGATCTTAGCTCAAATATAGCTCTTGAGTATTTACAATGTGACAACAATGGCGGCACTAGTAATAAAATACCAACTTTAGATCTTTCTAAAAATATCAACCTAAAAGAATTAAATGTTAGAGGCATTGGTTTACTAAATCTAGATATTAATAAAAATACTGCACTAAAGAAACTAAATATTAGTGGTAACAATCTGATATCTATAGACCTATCATTGAATACTGCACTGGAAACTTTACTTACTGAAGGCAATAAATTAACTGTTTTAGATGTAAGCAAAAACAAACAGTTAAAAGATTTAGATTGCGATTCTAACCAATTAACTTCGTTAGATGTTAGCAGTAATAACGCTTTACTTTTTTTAAGCTGTTCTAATAATAAGTTAAGCAGCCTAAATTTAAAAAATGGAAATAATACAAATTTTTTAAAAACTCGAGGAGTCTATTTTCAGAAATTTGATGGTAATTATGGTCTAGACTACTATGCTTCTCTAAAATACAATCCAAGCCTAACTTGCATTCAAGTAGACGACATTACTTATGCACAAACAAATTTGTCTGACATAAAAGATAATGGAACTTATTATACATCTCTAGATTGCAGTCTTTCTACTATAATTCTAGATCCAAAATTTGAAGATAAATTAATTGCTCTTCAGATTGACAAAGACGGGAAAAATGGTGCCGTTTTAACTTCGAGTATTAATACAGTTACTTCTCTAAATGTATCGAATAGCTCAATTTCAGATTTAACGGGTATAGAAGGATTTACTTCTTTAAAAGATTTAAATGCCTCTGGAAATACTCTGAAAAAAATAGATATTTCTAAAAACACAGCTTTAACTACCTTAAATACTGCTGGAAATCCTAATTTAACTTGTATCAAGGTTGCCGATCTTGCTGCTGTGGCAAATTGGAATGTCACAAAAGATGCTATAACAAGTTTTAGTCTTGACTGTAATGTTTATACACTTATTCCTGATTCTAACTTTGAAGATTATCTTATTTCTCTAAGTCTTGACAGAGATGGCAAAAATGGGAAAGTGATTACAGAAAATATAGAAAATCTTACTCAACTAGATCTTAGCGGAAGAAACATTTCTGATTTAACAGGAATTCAAGATTTTAAATCCCTAACAATCTTACGTGCAGATCGCAATAAACTGACCAAAATTAACGTATCTAAAAATACTGCTTTAACATCATTAAATGTAAGCTCTAATAGTTTAACAGATCTTGATGTCTCAACAAATACTGCTTTAACAAATTTAGATTTTAGTTGGAATTTGATCTCAAATATCAATGTTACAAAAAATACAGAATTAAAGTCATTAACTGTTTACACAAATAAACTTACTAATATAGATCTTTCTCAGAATACAAAGTTGTCTTATTTTGATGCCCAATCAAATTCTCTTGTTGCCTTAGATGTTTCTAAAAATATAGAATTGACATCATTAATTTGCATTAGCAACCAGATAAGAACATTGGATCTATCTAAAAACACCAAATTATCTCAAGCTGTATTAGGCCAAAATAAATTAGTAAATCTGAATCTTAAAAATGGTAACAATACTCTGCTGACAGGATCTTTCTTTATGACAGGAAACCCAGATTTAACCTGTATTCAAGTAGATGATGTTGCTTACGCTAATAAAAATTGGGCAGATAAAAAAGATGCTACGGCAGTCTACTCTTCAGCTGCATGTTCAATTGTTGTTCCGTACACTTTAATTCCAGATTCAAGTTTTGAAGACAAATTAATTGCACTTCAAATTGACAAAGATGGTAAGAATGGAAAAGTTGAAACCATGAGTATTGCCATGTTAACTACATTAAATGTTTCTAATAGCAATATTAAAGATTTAACCGGAATTGAAGACTTTGTTTCATTGACTTCATTAGAATGCAATAGCAATCAATTGAAAACAATTAATGTTTCAAAAAATGCTAATTTGACAAAATTAGATGCAAGCAAAAATCAATTGATAACTTTGGATCTGTCTACCAATGTCTTGCTTAATGATTTAAACATTAGCAACAATGCATTTACAAGTTTAAACATTTTCTACAACTCTCGTTTAAGCCGTTTAAATTGCAGCAATAACACCCTAACATCATTAAGTGTTTCTGACAAAACAAATCTAACAGCCTTAAGCGCTAGTTTCAATAAAATTAGAAACTTAGATGTTTCTAAAAACACCAAACTGAAGGAATTAGATTGTGCTTCTAATGACATGTATAATCTAAATTTACAGAATGGAAACAATATAAACATGCAAGGTATGATTTATGGAAATTTCTCAGAAAATCCTAATCTGCTTTGTATTCAAGTTGATGATGCGTCATTTTCTAACGAAAAATGGATAGCTAAGGATGCGATAGCCTCTTACTCAACCGAAGCATGCGGAAATCATACTGGTTATACAACAATTCCAGATACTAAATTTGAAGATAAACTAATCGCTCTTAAAATTGACATAGACGGTAAAAATGGAAAAGTTGCTACGATGAGTATAGCGGCTGTGACAGATTTAGATGTTTCAAATAGTGAAATTGCAGATCTAACTGGTATTGCAGATTTTGTTTTATTGAATTCATTAAACTTTAGCAACAATACAGTGACAAAAATCGATGTGTCAAAAAATCTTGCTTTAACAAATTTAAATGCCACTAAAAATCAATTAAGTGTTCTTGATGTTTCTAAAAATACAAAACTGGCTACATTAAGCACAAGTTTTAATAAAATTGAAACTCTAGATGTATCTAAAAATACTCTTCTGAAAGAATTAGATTGTGCAGGAAACAATATGTATAATTTGAATTTAAAGAATGGCAACAACGTAAACATGCAAAGAATGATTTTTGGAAATTTCACTGAAAATCCTAATTTGCTTTGTATTCAAGTTGATGATGCAGCATTTTCTAACCAAAATTGGATAGCTAAAGATGCAACTGCAACTTATTCTACTCAAGCTTGTCCTGCGAACCTGAGATACACATCAATTCCAGATCCAAATTTTGAAAAATTATTAATTGCCAGCAAAATTGATACGGATGGCGAAAATGGAAAAGTTCTAACCTCAAGCATTTCAAAAATAACATATTTGAATCTTTACGATGCTACAATTAAAGTGTCTGATTTAACAGGTATACAAGATTTTACATCTTTATCAACTTTATATTGTTATTCTGCTTCATTAACATCTTTAGATTTATCTAAAAACGTAAACTTGACAACAGTTGACTTTTCAACTAATAAATTAACGTCTGTAGATTTATCTGCTAACATCTATTTAACAAGCGTAGTAGCATACAATAATCAATTAGCAAGTTTGGACGTTACTAAAAACACTGCTTTAAAATCTTTAAGTGTTTACAGAAACAAATTAACCAGCTTGAATGTTTCTAAAAACACTGCATTAACAAGTTTAGACGCTTCTAACAACCAAATAAGCGATTTAGATATTAGTGCAAATACAAACCTAACAAAAATAGACGTTTATAATAATCTGCTAACTTCTTTAGATTTTTCTAAAAATCTACTTTTAAAAGAAGTAAGAATTAGCGGTAATAAGTTCGAGAGCATAAATGTATCCAATCTTAACGCTCTAGTATCATTTGCAGCAAGTGAAAATCTACTTACTACAATTGATATTTCTCAAAATACTGGATTACTTTCTCTTGATATTGCTATTAACAAATTAAGTGCTATTGATGTTTCATCAAATACTGCTCTTACTGCGCTAAGTGTTTCAAATAATCAATTAAAAACTTTAGACATCACAAAAAACAAAGCTTTGGTTGGTCTTTATGCAAATAATAACCAATTAACAAGTTTGGATATGAGAAATGGAAAAAACACATTGATACAAAATTACAATTTATCACTTGGCACTAATCCACAATTATATTGCATTCTTGTTGACGATGTTACTTATGCAAATGCCAATTGGTCTTCTAGAAAAGATGCAATTGCTAAATACAATACAGAATGTACTGGCGAATTAAACTTGGCTTCAAACAATTTTACTATTGAAACTAAAGGAGAATCTTGTTTAGGTGAAAACAACGGAGAAATCAGCATTGTTGGAAAAGCTTCGTTTGCTTACAATGCAACGATAAATGACAAATCGTATACGTTTACAAACAATGCTTTAAAAGTTACGGCATTAACTCCGGGGGTTTACAAAATTACGATTACTATTCCTGAAATGATTTTTGAACAAAATTTCAACATAACTATTCAAAAAGGTGCAACAATCACAGGAAAATCTGATGTAAGCGCTAAGACAGTGAATGTTGAAATTACTGAAGGAACAGCTCCTTTTACTGTATTTGTTGATGGTGCAGAGCAATTCCAGACAACAGACAGCAATTTTACAGTTGCTCTAGATAAAGCCGGATTAGTTGAAGTGGCAACTGCAAAAGCTTGCGAAGGTGTTTTTGCTAAAAAAGTTACTTCTTACGAATTAGGCACAATGCTTTCGGCTTATCCAAACCCTACTTCTGGCGGTATCGAAATCGAAATTCCTAATGCTAAAACTGAAGTTTTAATTGAATTATACAACTTCGGCGGTCAATTAGTTTCTAAAGGAAATTACAATACCGAAAGTGGTAGAGCAATTTTAAATCTTGAAAATTTACCATCAGGAATTTATGCTGCTAAAATCTATTTGGAAACTCCTGAGTACATTAAAATCATAAAAAAATAAAAAATGAAGAATTCTATATACCTGTCAATAATCTGTTTAGTATTTGCCGCCTGTGGAAGCGGGGGCGGAGATGATCCCGTTACTCCGCCAGTAGCAAACACAGCTCCTACCGTACCTGTATTGAGCATACCTGCAGACAATAAATTATGTTTGGACAATAATGTTTCTTTTCAGTGGAATACTTCAACTGATGAACAAAAAGATGCTATTGTTTATCAGATTCAAATTGCAAAAGATAATGCATTTGCTCAAATTGTTAGTACATTAGATAATTCATCTCTTTCAACAAGTGCGTTAGCATTAGAGAAAAATACAGCTTACTATTGGAGAGTAAAAGCAACTGACAGCAAAGGCTTATCTAGCGCATATTCTTCAACATTTAAGTTTTATACGGCTGGCACAGCTGTCGTGAATCATTTGCCATTTGCTCCAGAAATAATAGCTCCAGCAATCAATGCGGCCTTGAGCACATCGACTGCAACTTTAACTTGGAATGCTTCTGATGTTGATCTATCTGATGTTCTTACTTATGATGTTTATTTTGGAACTGCAAATCCGCCAACAGCAAAAGTAAGCGAGAATACAAGTTCAAAATCATTTGAAGTTGCACTTCAACCGACAACACAGTATTACTGGAGAGTTGTGGCTAAAGACAATAAAGGTGGTGAAACCGTAGGTCAAGTTTGGAAATTTAAAACCAACTAAGCCTTAAAAATTACAATTAGTTAAATCAAAAAATCCCATTTTCATTTACTTGAAAAACGGGATTTTTTTATAAATTAAAAAGATACATTTTCCTACATTTGATTTAGTATTATTAATCACAACTAATTTAATCTTATTAAATTATTATTAAACCCAACACTTTAAATATGAGAAAAACCTTGCTTTTAATCATGCTTTTTTCAATTTTACAAACAAATGCCCAGAGTTATCTCCCTTTACTTCCAACTGAAGGAAAAATACCTACAAATGGATTAATAGCTTATTATCCTTTTAGCGGTAACGCAAATGATGTTAGTGAAAATAAATCAAATGGTTCTGTTACAGGCGCTGTTTTAACAACTGATAGATTTGGAAACAGCAATAGCGCCTATAGTTTTGATGGAGTCGGCAGTTATATTGATGCTACTATTGCCAATATTCCTCAAGGCAATGCTGCAAAAACAATTTCTGGCTGGTTTAAAACAAATACTCCAAATCCAGGTGAAAATGGAGATGTCTGTATTTTTAATTATGGCGCGTTATCAAGATTACAAAGATTTGGACTTACTGTTTATTCGAAAGGTTATCTTCAAACTTCAACCGGGCCAAATGCCATAGGCGATGATTTTTATGTAAACAACTTTAATTACTTAAGTAATGACTGGTATTTTTTTACACTTACCTATAACGGAACCAAAGTATCATTATATGTAAATGGTGTATTTGTTTCAGAAAAAAATGCTGCCTTAAATACTACGAACAATCTTTTTAGAATAGGAAAACGAATTTCAGGAGATACAACTAATGAGTATTTTAAAGGAGAAATCGATAATATTGGTATCTGGAATCGTGTTTTAACTCCTGAAGAAATTTCAGCTATGTATGCCCCTGGGGAGCAGCCAGCTTATACTTTAATTCCAGATCCGAGTTTTGAACAAAAATTAATCAATTTAGGATTGGATAGATTTCCACTTGATGGAAAAATCCACACATCTAATATTAACACCTTAACTTCCTTAGATGTTAGTAAAAGTAATATTTCAGATTTAACAGGAATACAAGACTTCGTATCATTAACTAATTTGAATTGTAGTCAAAATTCATTAACAACATTAAATATAAGTAAAAATACCGCTCTAACTACTCTAGATTGTAATACCAATAGAATAACCTCTTTAGACGTAAGTAATAATATTGCTTTGCTTAATTTAAGCTGCTATTCGAATCAATTAACATCTTTAAATGTTAAAGCAAATACGGCTCTAACAAAATTAGATTCGGGTTCAAACCAATATACTTCTTTAGATGTAAGCTCAAATACTGCTTTAACATTTTTGGGATGTAATACAAGTCTATTAACTAATTTAGATTTAAGTAATAATACAGCCTTAAATCTGCTGGATTGCCGCGAAAATAAATTAACCTCATTGGATGTTTCTGCAATCACTACTCTAACAGAATTGTATTGTCAATCTAATCAATTAACAAATTTGAATATAAGCAAAAATAAAGTTTTAGAATTTGTAAACTGTTCAAAAAATCAGCTAACCACTTTAGATGTTAGCGCAAATACTTCCTTAGTTGGATTATATCCTAATTCCAATCAATTAACGAGTCTAAATTTAAAGAATGGAAATAATGATAAACTTGCCTATCTAAATTTTGTTAATAATCCAAATTTAACTTGCATACAGGTCGATGATGTGGCTTACGCAAATGCAAACTGGTCTAGCAAAAAAGATCTTACTGCAAGCTTTAATACGAACTGCAATGGTGAGTATACTTTAATTCCTGATTTGAATTTTGAAAATAAATTAATTAGTCTAGGATTAGATTCTGGCATTTCCGATGGGAAAGTACTAACTATCAATATTGCTGCTGTTAAAAATTTAGATGTAAAAGAATCCGCAATTACAGACTTAACAGGAATTGAAGCATTTAAAGAATTACTCGAATTAAATGTAGACAATAATCAATTACAGTCATTAAACCTTTCTTCAAATATAAAGCTACATGCCCTAAGGGCAGAAGAATGCCAGTTAAAAAATATAGATCTTAAAGCAAACACTTTATTAGATTTTTTGTTAGTTAATAAAAACGAATTAACAACATTAGATCTTTCTTCAAATACAAAATTGACTGGGCTTCATCTTTCTGGAAATAAATTGAAAAATATAGATCTTAAGGCAAATACTTCTTTACAACATTTATCACTTATTGAAAATGAATTAACAATATTAGATCTTTCTTCAAATACAAAACTGATTGGATTATTGGCTTCTAAAAATAAATTAAAAGATATAAATCTAAAAGCACAATCTTTATTACAATATTTAATACTCGATGAAAACGAATTAACAACATTAGACGTTTCTTCAAATGCAAAATTATATTGGTTAAATGTTAATAATAATAAATTGACTTCATTAAATATAAAAAATGAAAAAAACACTTTGTTAACCGATATCTCATTTTTAAACAACCCGAGCTTAACCTGTATTCAAGTTGATGATGTGGCTTATGCTAATGCAAACTGGACTGCTTTAAAAGACGGAAATGCACAGTATAACACTGACTGTCCTCAATATTCTTTTATTCCCGACAGTAATTTTGAACAAAAATTGATCGATTTAGGAATAGATACAGACGGTTTAAACGGAAAAATTACTATAGCAAATGCAAGTTCGATAACAACTTTAGATCTTTCAAACAGCAATATTAAAAATTTAACCGGTATTGAATATTTTACTTCATTAACAACTTTAGATATAAGCAATAACCAAATTACTTCTCTTGACGTAAGCAACAATTTACTTCTAGAAACGCTAAACGCTTCTTCAAATCAGCTTACTACATTAGATTTATCCAAAAATACTAGGCTCAGAATTGTATATGTTGTTAATAATCCTTTGATTTATTTAAATCTTCGAAACGGAAACAATACTAATTTTATTCTTCCATCAAATGCTGGAAAAAAATCTGCTTCTGCATTATATACCACTTTCTTAGGGCTTACAAGTCTTAGCTGTATACAAGTTGATGATGAAAATTATTCAAATGCAAATTGGTCAAACATCAAAGAATCGACTACTGCGTATTCTAATACTTGTAAAAGTCTAGGCATTGACAAATCTGAATTTAGTCAAGTCATTGTATATCCAAACCCAACAAAAGGAGAAATAACGATTAATAATATTGCATTAGACAAAGCAACAGTTTACAACTCGTTAGGACAATTAGTAAAATCTTTTACTTTAAATAATGCAAATACAAATAATACGATCAATTTATCTGGCTTGCCTAGAGGAGTTTATTATGTGTATCTAATCAATGGAGATGCCGCTTCTGCTAAAAAAATTGTCGTAGAATAATATCGCTTAGTAAATTAAAAATCCCGTTTTCAGAACTTTGAAAACGGGATTTTATATATATCTAAAGAATCTCTTCGCAAGTAAAAACTTCTTTTAATCGAACACCTTTTTCGGTATGTTCCACAGTTATAATCTGATTATGCGCATCGTGTTCTAAAAACAAATAATGGTTCTGATCTGCCGCTGCATTCAAAAATTTTGATTTTTCAGGCATTGTTAATAATGGCCTTGTATCATATCCCATTACATACGGAAGCGGAATATGTCCTGCTGTTGCTAATAAATCGGCACAAAAAACAATCGTTTTGTCTTGGTATTTTATATACGGAATCATTTGTTTTTCGGTATGTCCGTCAACGTAATAGATGTCGAAATTTAATTCTTTTGAAAAACCAAAATCAGTTTCTGGTCTTTCAACAAAATTAAGTTGTCCACTTTCTTGCATTGGCAGAATATTCTCGGACAAAAAAGAAGCTTTTTCTCTCGCATTTGGTTTTGTTGCCCATTCCCAATGATTTTCATTTGTCCAGAATTTCGCATTTTTAAAAGCAGGTTCATAGCCTGTTTTATCAGCATTCCATTGAACACTTCCTCCGCAATGGTCAAAATGAAGATGCGTCATAAAAACATCTGTAATATCATCTCGGTTAAAACCATATTTTGCCAAAGACTTATCTAAGGAATGCGAACCCCAAAGCGAGTAATATCCAAAAAACTTTTCAGATTGTTTATCGCCCATTCCGGTGTCAATTAAAATAAGACGATTTCCGTCTTCGATCAATAAACATCGTGCTGCAATATCAATAAGATTATTGGCATCAGCAGGATTGGTTTTATTCCAAATGGTTTTAGGAACAACGCCAAACATTGCACCGCCGTCTAATTTAAAATTTCCAGATTCTATTGGGTAAAGTTTCATGAGAATAATTTTCTAAAACAACAAAGCTAGAAAATTCAAACTCCTTTTGCTAAAATTTAAAGCTAAAAACAAATTTTAAGATTATTCTAATGTAATCGAAGTGCTCCCCATTATTTCCTGCTTATCAAAATAATTAACAAAGTAAGTTCCTTTCTTAAACTGATCTGCATTCAAAATTCCGTACGCATTTACAGATTTACCCTGAAAATCTGTGCTTACTATAAAACTATAAACAAGCGCTTTATCATTACCAAATTCTATTAGCTTATTATCACCTAGAACCGTATTTTTCTGATCTAAAACCTGAACATAAAAAACTCGTCTTCCTGTTTTTGCAACGGCATTTCCGTTAACGGTAAAACTAATTTTAAGCTTTTTAGTGCTTTTTGCTTTTGTTGTTTCCAATTCGGCTCCAGAACTTTTTTCGCGAAGCGCAATTGCCTTAAAATTGCTTAAATAAAGTTTTGAAGCATCTTTTAAAGTCGATTCTAATTTTTTTTGTTTAGAAACCAAAGTGTCGTTTTCAATTTTTTGATTGTACATAACAACGTTCTGGCTTTCTATTTCTGTCAATAAATTTTTATTCTGTGATTTCAGTTTCTTAATCTCTACTACCTTACTTTCTAATGAAGATTTCAAACCTAACAACTGATTTCTATAAATTCTGATCTGATCTGCCGACGGATTTTGCGAAACCTTAATAATTTCCATTAAATTTTCAACGTTCTTACGTTCTAGCTCCAACTCTTTAGACAAAGCTGTTTTTTCAAGAATGGCAAGATCATAAGCCGTTTTCAATGCATTTAATGAATCTAAAATATTTTTCTGCTCAGTTGTTTCATTAACCGCCAAGGTTTTGGTATTTTCAATCTTAACTTCCTTTTTAATTTTATCAGATTCACTGCTAAAAACTAGGACTGCAGCACCTAATCCAAAAACAAAAATGATAGCCAACGTTGGTTTAAGCCATTTATTTTTATGCTGTTTTTTCATAATTACTCACAATTTTATGCAAAAGTATTGATTAAATGTTGTTTATAATCAGTATAAATACTTGTTTTTTAACATTTAGTGCCGATATTTGCACCTCAATTCTAAAAAGAGATTTCGTTTGCGCTATTTTGGAGCCTATTTTTATCAAAATAAGTAATATCTATTTTCGCATTTGTTATAATAATGTGAACCGCTATGGAAAAAGGTTTTTAAGTCGTATCTTTGCAGATAATTTCTATTTAACATTGAAAATTAGCGTTTTAAATCTGTAATAAATTCATTACAGAGAAAAAATGTTCATTAAAAACAAACATCTAAGAACAATGATAAAAGTTTCAGATACTGCCAAAAAGAAAATCATCGACCTGATGACTGATGATGGTTTTGACGCCGCGCACGACTACGTAAGAGTAGGTGTAAAGAGCGGTGGATGCTCTGGTTTGTCTTATGATTTAAAATTTGACAAAACCAAAGGAGAAGACGACAAAATATTCGTTGACAACGACATACAAATTGCAGTTGAAAAAAAATCATTCCTTTATTTAGCTGGAACAATTTTAGAATTCTCTGGCGGATTAAACGGAAAAGGATTTGTTTTCAACAATCCGAACGCAAGCAGAACTTGCGGATGCGGAGAATCATTCTCTCTTTAGTCAAAAGCTGAAAGTTGTAAAGTCATAAAGACTTCAATTGACTTTCAAATTTTAGACTTTAAAACATTAGACAATAACAAAAATAATGAGCAAATACACCGAAGACGATTTAAAGATCGAACTGGAAACTAAAGAATATGAGTACGGATTTTATACCAATATAGAATCTGAAACTTTCCCTATTGGCTTAAACGAAGAAATTGTAAGAGCTATTTCTCTTAAAAAAGAAGAACCTGAATGGATGACCGAATGGCGTATCGAGGCTTTTCGCGCTTGGAAAGAAATGATCGAGCCAGAATGGGCAAACGTACATTACGAAAAACCAGATTTTCAGGCCATTTCATATTATTCAGCTCCAAAACAAGTAGATCCTAATAAAACGCTGGATGATGTTGATCCAGAATTACTAGAGATGTACAAAAAGTTAGGAATTTCTATCGACGAACAAAAAAAGATGAACAATGTCGCTATGGATATTGTAGTCGATTCTGTTTCGGTAGCTACTACTTTCAAGAAAACTTTGGCAGAAAAAGGAATTATTTTCTGTCCAATTTCTGAAGCTATTAAAGAACATCCTGAATTAGTAAAAAAATATTTAGGAACTGTTGTACCTCAAAAAGACAACTTCTACGCAGCATTAAACTCTGCTGTTTTCTCTGACGGAAGTTTCTGTTATATTCCAAAAGGCGTAAAATGTCCAATGGAACTTTCAACTTATTTCAGAATCAATCAAGCAGGAACTGGACAATTCGAAAGAACTCTAGTTATTGCTGACGAAGGAAGTTACGTTTCTTACCTTGAAGGATGTACTGCTCCAAGCCGTGATGAAAACCAATTGCACGCTGCTGTAGTTGAATTGATCGCTTTGGATGATGCTGAAATTAAATATTCTACCGTTCAAAACTGGTACCCAGGAAATAAAGAAGGAAAAGGTGGAGTTTACAACTTCGTAACTAAAAGAGGTTTATGCGAAACAAACGCTAAAATTTCTTGGACACAGGTTGAAACAGGTTCTGCTGTAACTTGGAAATACCCTTCTTGTGTATTAAAAGGAGATAATTCAGTAGGAGAATTTTATTCGATTGCTGTTACCAATAATTTCCAACAAGCTGATACTGGAACAAAAATGATCCATTTAGGAAAAAATACTAAATCGACTATTATTTCTAAAGGTATCTCAGCTGGAAAATCACAAAATAGCTACCGTGGTTTAGTGCAAATTTCTCCAAGAGCAGAGAATGCAAGAAACTTTTCTCAATGTGACTCATTGTTAATGGGCAACAACTGCGGCGCACATACTTTCCCTTATATCGAAAGTAAAAATCCATCTGCAAAAATCGAGCACGAAGCAACAACAAGTAAAATTGGAGAAGATCAAGTTTTCTACTGCAACCAAAGAGGTATTCCGACTGAAAAAGCGATCGCCTTAATTGTAAACGGTTTCAGTAAAGATGTGTTGAATAAACTTCCAATGGAATTTGCTGTTGAAGCTCAAAAATTATTAGAGATTTCTTTAGAAGGATCTGTAGGTTAATTTAAAGATGCAAAACAAAAAAGTCATCATTTTAGGTTCTTCTAGAAAAAACGGAAACACAACAAAAATTGTGGATGAAATTTCGAAAGAACATAACATTGATGTCGTTAATTTAAGTGATTATAATATTTCCTATTATGATTACGAAAGCAAAAATTTAGGCGATGATTTTTTGCCTTTAATTAAAGGAATTATCGAAAAATACGACACCTTAATTTTTGCAACGCCCATTTATTGGTACAATATGAGTGGAATTATGAAGGTCTTTTTCGACAGGATTTCAGATTTAATCCGAATTGAGAAAGAAACCGGAAGAAAACTAAGAGGAAAAAAAATCGGAGTGATATCAAATTCTCACGATGATGAAACTGACGAGAGTTTTTACATTCCGTTTCAAAAATCAGCCGATTATTTAGGCATGGAATATTTAGGACACGCACATTTTAATGCCAATATCCTAAACCAACAAACAAAAATAGAATTGACATTTATATAAAATAAAAAACAATGTTATCAATAAAAAACCTTCACGCCGCAATTGGTGATAAAGAAATTCTTAAAGGAATTAATATAGAAGTTAAAGCTGGAGAAGTTCACGCTATCATGGGACCAAACGGTTCTGGAAAAAGTACACTTTCTGCTGTTATTGCAGGAAACGAAAATTATGAAGTTACAGATGGAGAGGTTATCCTTGACGGAGAAGATCTTGCTGATTTAGCTCCTGAAGAGAGAGCACACAAAGGTGTTTTCCTTTCTTTTCAATATCCGGTAGAAATCCCTGGAGTTAGCGTTACTAACTTTATGAAAACTGCTATCAACGAAACTCGTAAAGCAAACGGACAAGAAGAAATGCCTGCAAACGAAATGCTGAAAGTAATTCGTGAGAAATCTGAATTATTAGAAATCGATCGTAAATTTCTTTCTCGTTCTTTAAACGAAGGTTTTTCTGGAGGAGAGAAAAAAAGAAACGAGATCTTCCAAATGGCAATGTTGGAGCCAAAATTAGCCATCCTTGACGAAACCGATTCTGGTCTTGATATCGACGCTTTAAGAATCGTTGCAAATGGTGTAAACAAATTAAAAAGCGACAAAAACGCAATTATCGTTATCACCCACTACCAACGTTTGTTAGATTATATCGTTCCTGATTTCGTTCACGTTCTTTACAACGGAAGAATCGTAAAATCTGGAGGAAAAGAGCTAGCATATGAGCTAGAGGAAAAAGGTTACGACTGGATCAAAGCAGAAAACTAGTTTACAGTTACAGTTTACAGTTTGCAAAAACTCATAACTCATAACTCATAACTTACAACTAAAGAAATGGATTTAAAAGAAAAATTAGTATCGTCTTTTATGGCTTTTGAAGAGCGTGTTGATGTACATTCAGATTTACATGACATACGCACGAATGCTATAAAAAACTTCGAAAATAAAGGTTTCCCAACCAAAAAAGAAGAAGCTTGGAAATATACATCGCTAAATGCCATCTTAAAAAATGACTTTACGGTTTTTCCAAAGCAGGAAAATGCAATCGAATTTAACCAGGTAAAAAAATACTTTTTACACGAAATTGATACCTATAAATTAGTATTTATCGATGGTGTTTTCAGTTCGCATTTGTCTTCTACAACACATGACGGAATCGATGTTTGTTTGATGTCATCGGCATTGACCAAACCAAAATATAAAATGGTTATTGATAAATACTTCAATCAAATTGCAAGTAAAGACGAAAGTTTGACGTCATTGAACACCGCTTTTGCAAGTGAAGGAGCTTTTATCAATATCCCACAAAAGAAAGTAGCCGATAAGCCAATTGAAATCATGTATTTCTCAACTGGAAATGAAGCTGCATTATTGGTTCAGCCTAGAAATTTGATTATTGTGGGTGAAAATTCACATGTTCAAATTATTGAGCGCCACCAAAGTTTGAATGAAAATCCGGTTTTAACCAATTCTGTTACAGAGATTTTTGCTCAAAAACGTGCGATTGTGGATTATTACAAAATTCAAAACGATAATAGCGAAGCGAATTTAATTGACAACACTTACGTTTCTCAACAACAAGAAAGCCACGCTTATGTGCATACTTTCTCTTTTGGTGGAAATTTAACTCGTAACAATTTGAATTTCTATCATTTTGGTGAAAGATTGACAAGTACGCTTAACGGAATTTCGATCTTAAATGATAAACAGCACGTTGATCATTATACTTTGGTAAACCACGCACAACCAAACTGCGAAAGTTTCCAAGATTATAAAGGAATTTTCTCTGATCGTTCGACAGGAGTTTTCAACGGAAAAGTTTTGGTAGAAAAAGAAGCTCAAAAAACAAATGCTTTCCAAAAAAGCAATAACATTTTATTGAGTGACAAAGCGACTATTAACGCAAAACCACAATTAGAGATTTTTGCTGACGACGTAAAATGTTCTCACGGATGTACTGTTGGACAATTGGATGAAACGGCAATGTTCTACATGCAGTCTCGCGGAATCCCGAAAAAAGAAGCTAAAGCTTTATTGATGTACGCATTCTCAAATGCCGTTATCGAAAGTATCAAAATACCAGAATTAAAACAAAGAATTACTAAAATCATTGCCATGAAATTAGGCGTGAATTTAGGATTTGATTTGTAGTCAAGTTTTACCGCAAAGACACAAAGGTTTCGCAAAGTTCGCAAAGGTTTATTTTAAACTTTGCGAACTTTGCGCTTTTTACTTGGCGTCTTTGCGGTTAAATTTTTAATCTCTTACTGCAATAATAAACATTATAATTCCAATAAAAAACAATACAATACCTCCTAAAAAACAAAATGTATTTATTATCGAATAACCAAGATTAGTAGAATAGGCTAAACCAATTGAAAGCCAACCTCCAATTATCATTAAAACCGACTGTAAAACTTTGTTCTTTATCATAACTATTGTTTATTTCTTCACACTCTCAATTATCCCTTTCAAAAACCCATTAAAATCAAAACTTTTATCGCCCTCTCTAA
>RCUK01000704.1_pt1 | contig 26158 bp, 21 predicted proteins | sample 2166381 | NCBI WGS metagenome assembly RCUK01 (sample SAMN09932809, study PRJNA488358) | compost metagenome | isolation source: compost soil in an enriched community | place: Germany: Experimental Botanical Garden | reverse complement strand
CCAATAAAGGGGATGCAAAAGTACAATTAATTATTTTAAAACCAAATACCTGAAAGAATATTTTATCTGCTGAAAATCAGGGGCTCAGTTTTTTAATTAATTAGTGAATAAAAAAACCGTCTCTATAATAAAGTAAAGACGGTTAATTATTTAGAAAGAAAAATGATTATACAATAAATATATTGGCAATATCAACTACTTGTTGTGTTGTAAGTGGCTCATCATAAGCTTCTGAGCCTGCTGCGGCACCAAATGAGGCTGCGGTATTGAACCCCGCCTGCATAGTTACGCCTTCGCCATCATAAACTGCTTGTGTTGCGGCGGGCATGCCAGCGCCTCTTTCGGCATTAGAAATCCATCCTTTTAAACCTCTCAGTCTTCTAACTTCAGAAGCATGACGTGCCTCGACAGAATGAATCTGCAATGCCGCAGTCAATAAATCTGGCGTTGTTATCAAATTTGCAGCTTGTCCTTTATATGCTCTAACTCCTGTATCTTCGAAGGCTTGTGCCAAAGCTAAAAAGGTTGGATAATCATTAAATGGGTCAAAGGCGCCTCCAACGGTAAAATCAAACGTTGGTTTAGGAACGAAGTTAGCGCTTGCTGTACCTCCCAAACCGGCAATTAAAAATTTGACATGATCAGATTCATGATCTGCAATTTGTTGGAAAACTTTTAAATCGCGTCCGCCATTTTCAGAAGCTGGAATTACTCCAGAATCCAAAGCCATCGCATAAAATTCGTTTTCAAGATATTCTAAGGTAAGCGCAAATTGCAAAGCTCCAATTGGTGTAGCCGGCGTTGCGGTAATGTCTTTTGCGAAAGCTTTATTGGTAAGTGCTGACAACCCGAATGGAATTGATGCTAAAGCTAAATTTTTTCCAATGTTCCCAAACTGTGAAAAACTGTCTCTGCGAGAACCAGTACTATTCATTAGATTGTCGTCAGTAAAGGATTCTATAAATTTTAAAATGTTCATAATTTCTTAGTTTTACTGTTTAAGATTAAGGCAAGTATTTAGCTGTAAATTTTGTGGTAATAAAATTGGCAGCAATGGGCAGTATTTTAGATGGATCTTTTGCGTCATCTAATCCTGTTGACATATTTACGATATCGTCTCCAGCAAAATCTTTCGAATTTGGGTTGATCAAACTTCTTATAGCCGATGCGTGTCTGGCTTCAACTGAAACAATTTTCCCTGCCAATAATAGGTAATCTGCAGTTTTAATTAATTTTCCTGCTCCGTTATAAGCGGCAACACCTGTATCTTCAAGAGCTTTTGCAGTAGCCAAAACTTCGTTTCGATTATTAAAATTTAAAGAACCATATGTAAAGGATAAAGTAGGAAGCAATTGTGAACTAGGATCTGGAAGTGCACCAGTCAAAGCCGCTTTGAAAAAATCTCTATGAACTACTTCGTGATGATATAAGTCGGTCAAAACTTGACGCTCAGTGTCATTAAATACAGTATTAAAGCTTGTAGAATTTACAACCTTAGTATAAAAGTCCGCTTCTAGCTGCTCTAGAGCGTAAGCGTAAGTGAGGACACCAAAGTCGCCTGAGCCTAGGTCAAAAACACCATTTCTGACTCCTGGCAAAGAGGTGTCCTCCATATTGTTGTTATCGTCATTATCGCTGCAGCCAGCAAGAACCAAACCTGTGGTAACTAATGTTAATCCACTGAGCTTAAGAAAGCTCCTTCTGCTATTCAGTGAAGGGTCAACTTCATGAATTTTAACTTCGTTTTTCATAATCAAGTTTTTTATTAGGTTAACAACATTGGCCATAGTTGTTTGGTATTTAATTATTAACGAAATTTTAGGAGATGCGGTTTCAGAAAAATCTTCTTTTATAGATTTTTTTCGAATAGGTGGTATAATTTGAAAGACAAATGGTTGTTTTTTGTTTTATTTTCGGTAATTCTACTATATTTGTATTAATTACATAAACTTTTATAGATGAAAGCTAAAGCAACTCTAAAACAAATTGCGAAAGAACTAGGAGTTTCTGTGTCAACAGTGTCTAAAGCATTGAATGACAGTCCAGAAATTAGTGAGCAAACGAAGGTTAAGATTAAGGAGTATGCCAAACTCAAAAATTATAAGCCGAATGTTATTGGTCTAAATTTAAAAAATCGTAAAACCAAAACGATAGGGGTAATTATTCCTAATATTCTAAATTCTTTCTTTGCGAAAGTTTTTAGCGGTATTGAGAAAGTTGCCGATAAAAAAGGATATAATGTAATTACCTGTATTTCTAACGAATCTTTAGAAAAAGAAATTCATACACTTGAAATGTTGAGTAATGGAACTATTGATGGATTTATCCTTTCGGTTTCTGAAGAAGCTCAAAAACTTCAAGATTACAATCATTTTTCTGAAATAATTAACGACGGAACGCCAATTGTAATGTTTGATCGTATTGCTGATGAAGTGGATTGTGATAAAGTTGTGGTAGATGATTTCGATTCGGCATTAAACTCAACGCAGCATTTAATTAATCTTGGATGTAAAAATATCGCTTTAATATCTTCTGTAGATAACTTGAGTGTTGGAAAATTAAGAGCTGACGGATATTTGAAAGCTTTAAAAGACAACAATATTCCAGTTAATGAAAAAATTATTCTTCGTACCGATTCTGAAGATGATATGAAAGCAAAAATTGATTCGATTTTCGATAATAAAATTGACGGAATTTTTGCCTTAGACGAAAATGATTCTGTTGCGGCTTTAAGAGTAAGTTTGAAAAAAGGTTACAGAGTTCCAGAAGATATTTCGATTATTGGTTTTGCTGACGGAATTTTGGCTTCAAGACGTTTATCGCCAAGTTTGACAACAGTAAGTCAGCATGGAGTTGAAATTGGAGAAGTGGCAGCCAAAAGATTAATCGAAAGGTTAGAAGAGCCAGAAGGAACGGTTTCTGAATATGAAACAATCGTAATCAAGACAAAATTGAAAGAAAGAGAATCAACTCGAAAAGCTTAAATAAAAAATATCCATCTTTAAGATGGATATTTTTTTTATAACGAATAAGGGAATTTAGGGTTCTTATATTTTTTTAATTTTTCAAAAGGAACTAAAAAAGGTTCTTCGCAATTTCTGGCTGCTCTGTAGAAACTTGGAGTAAATTCTATTCCTTTTTCTGTGTAATTCCAAGCTGCGTAACGCCAGTATTCTGCATTGGTGTAATCACAATAATCATCTTCATTTTTTGGTTTTTCAAAATGTTGCTGAGAATTAATTACAGCAAGTAATTTCGGTGCAAAATAATCATTTCGATATTTTGAAAAAGCATTAAAATTATTTTCTTTGTCGCCAGTTACACTTTTATCAAAAGCAAGAATGTCATCAATTTCATATTCTTTTCCGTTATTTAAATCAATTAGATTGCCGCTGCTTCCAAAATCGGGATGAGCACCTCCGCAATCCCAGAACATAGAAATTTGAAAGCCTAATAAGTCATTGTTCAGAAAATTAATTGTTGTATTTCCTTCAATGCCTTTTCCTTGGCTATATTCAAAACTAGACGTACAATTAAGCTGAGCTAATGTGTTTTCAATATGTATGGTTTCTAAAATCGGATTAATCAAAGTTTTGTTTTTCTCTGAAAAATTACTTCCTAACCTAAAAAAATCAGAATCGCAATGTTTTTCAGAATACCAAACAAATTCTTTGTTATTGTAAAGTGTGGTTTTCTGTTTTTTGAATTCTAGAAATTTATATTTTACTAGATTGAGACGTTCATCATCAAATCTAATTTTGATATTTGATTTGTAATTATCAAAATTTACAGGTTCAAGATGAACGGCTAACTGCTTGTCTTTGGCATCATACCAAAAACCATCAAAATTATTACCCGATTTTTTCAGATAGAATTTTTCAGTAATATTATCGCCAGGTTTAAAGTAGAAAGTAAAATTATTGCTGTCTTTAAGTTTTCCTTCGAGCTTAATATCTTTCAGGGAATTTTTATAGAAATAAACAGCATTTAAATTGGCTTCATTGTCCGATTTATAAACCTGAACAGTCATAAAAATAGTGCTTTTGCCTAAAGTTCCTTCGAGATAATAAATCTTGTCTTGGCAAAATGCAATTACTGAATATAGTAGAAATAGGCATAAAAAATATTTCTTCATTTTACTTTCTTTTTAAATTTAAAGATTTTTAAAGTAAGAATAAATGTAAAAAAAAGCCATTCAAGTTGAATGGCTTTTAGAATAAAATAATTTGTTTTTTTAATGCGCTTCTAACCAGTCTTTACCCATTCCGAGTTCAACCTCTAAAGGAACAGACATTTTAAAAGCGTTTTCCATTTCGTATTTAATCATTGGCTGGATTTTTTCGAGTTCGTCGTTGTGAACATCGAACACAAGCTCATCATGTACTTGAAGCAACATTTTAGATTTCCAGTTTTCGTCACGAAGTTTTTTATGAATATTGATCATCGCAATTTTAATCACATCAGCAGCACTTCCCTGAATTGGTGCATTTACAGCATTTCGTTCTGCAGCGCTTCTTACAACAGCATTAGCAGAATTGATGTCTTTTAAATATCTGCGACGTCCTAAAATAGTTTGTACATAACCTTTTTCTCTTGCAAAATCAATTTGTTCAGAAATATACGATTTAAGACGTGGATATGTTTTATAGTAAGCATCGATCAAAGCAGCGCTTTCGCTTCTTGAAAGTGAAGTCTGATTACTCAATCCAAAAGCAGAAACACCATAGATAATTCCAAAGTTTACCGTTTTGGCATTGCTTCTTTGTTCGCGAGAAACTTCTTCTAAGGCAACATCAAATACTTTTGCGGCAGTGGCTCTGTGAATATCTTCTCCGTTTTGGAAAGCTTTAATCATATTTTCTTCGCCACTTAGAGCTGCAATAATTCTCAATTCAATTTGCGAGTAATCGGCAGAGATTAAAGTATGATTTTCATCTCGTGCGACAAAAGCTTTACGAATTTGACGTCCTCTTTCGGTACGAATCGGGATATTCTGTAAGTTTGGGTTGTTAGAACTCAAACGTCCAGTCGCAGCAACCGCCTGCATATAATCGGTATGAACACGTAAAGTCTTTTTATCTACTTGTTCTGGCAAAGCTAAAATATAAGTGCTTTGCAGTTTTACCATTTGTCGCCAATCTAAAATATCTTTTACAATCGGATTATCATTGGCCAAATAAGTCAAAACTTCCTCGCCAGTTGCATATTGTCCGGTTTTGGTTTTCTTTTGTTTGGCTCCGCCAATTTTTAATTTATCGAATAAAATATCGCCCAATTGTTTTGGAGAGGCCAAATTGAATTTCTCACCAGCTGTTTCGTAAATTTTCTGTTCCAAAGATTTGATTTCGACATCCATTTCTTTAGACATTTGATTTAAGAAATCAACATCTAGACGAATACCTTCCATTTCCATATCGGCCAAAACACTTACTAATGGAATTTCGATTTCATCAAATAGCCTTTTGGTTTCGGTTTTGTCTAATTGAGTTGTGAAGATTTCTTTCAGTTGTAACGTAACATCGGCATCTTCGGCAGCATATTCTTTAATATCTTCCAAAGGAACGTCACGCATATTAAGCTGGTTTTTTCCTTTTTTGCCAATTAAAGTTTCAATAGATTTTGGAGAATATTTCAAATAAGTTTCTGCCAAAATATCCATATTATGACGCATGTCTGGGTTAATTAGATAATGCGCAATCATAGTGTCAAAAAGTTTTCCTTTTACAGTAACACCGTAATTAGAAAGGATTTTTAAATCGTACTTTAAATTTTGTCCGATTTTTTCAATGCTTTCATTTTCAAAAAACGGAACAAAATTTTCTACCAAAGCTTTTGCTTCTTCTTGGTTTTCTGGAAACGGAATATAAAATGCTTTTCCTTTTTCGTAAGAGAAAGACATTCCAACCAATTCTGCGTGCAAAGCATCAATTCCTGTGGTTTCAGTATCAAAACAAACTGAAGTCTGTTTTTGTAAATTTTGTAAAAGCATTTTAATACCTAAATCGCCTTGAATGGTTTGGTAAAAATGCTCGGTATTTTCTAAAGTGTTATAAAAAGAAGTTCTTGGAGCTTCTGTATCTTCATCTTCAGCGCTTCCAAAAAGATCAAATTGGTCTTCGTTTTTAGCAGGGGCTTTTTTAGCAGGTTTTGCATCTGGAGCAGAAGTTGCATTCTGAGCTCCATCTGTTTTAAATAAATTATCAAACTGCTCTGCCATTCTTCTAAATTCTAATTCCTGAAAAATAGCATCAGTTTTTTCGATATCTGGACGAGAAAGTTCGTAATCTTCTTCATTAAAGGTAACATCGCAATCGGTAATAATTGCGGCTAGTTTTTTAGAAAGAATTCCTTTTTCTTTATTCGCTTCGATGTTTTCTTTCATTTTGCCTTTTAGCTTGTCTGTATTAGCCAAAAGATTTTCCATAGAGCCAAACTCTTTCAGGAATTTTTTTGCAGTTACTTCACCAACACCGGGCAATCCAGGAATATTATCCACGGCGTCGCCCATCATTCCTAGAAAATCAATTACTTGTTCAGGCCTTTCAATTTCAAATTTTGCCAAAACCTCAGGAATTCCCCAAATCTCTATTCCGTTACCCATTCGGGCAGGTTTGTACATAAAAATATTCTCAGAAACCAATTGCGCAAAATCTTTATCTGGCGTTACCATAAATACCTGATAGTTTTGTTTTTCTGCTTGTTTAGCAATTGTTCCGATCAAATCATCGGCTTCACAGCCTGCAAGTTCGATAATAGGAATATGCATGGCTCTTAATAATTCTTGAATATAGGGAACAGCAATTTTAATTGCCTCTGGAGTTTCGTCTCGGTTTGCTTTGTAGTCTACAAACATTTCGGTTCTCACGTGGCTGCCTCCTTTATCAAAAGCAACGGCCAAATGATCTGGTTTTTCTCTTTTAATAACATCCAAAAGTGAGTTCATAAAACCCATAATTGCAGATGTATCCATTCCTTTTGAGTTGATTCTCGGGTTTTTTATAAAAGCATAATAACCACGAAAAATTAGGGCATAAGCATCTAGAAGAAAAAGGCGTTTTTGAGTTGACATATTAAAAATATTAGTCTGTAAAAATAAACAATTGAGTTCTCAAAAATTGTCAAAAATGAAAATTTTTACCATATAAGTTATATAAGATCATTTTAGTCGAGATGCGCCTGTAGAGACGCACCGTAGTGTGTCTCCTATTTTATCGTTAATATTATTATAGTGAATGTTTAAAATGAACTGATATAACTTATATGGTAGAAAAATACGCAAAAGTTAATATCAAGTTAAAATTTTTTATTCAGGGATTTCTTCATTTTCTCTTCATGTTACGTAGGTAATTTTGATCTGTAAAATAAAAGGTATTTAATTTAAATTTTAGAAATCATGAGAAATTTATTGATGTTATTAGTAGCGGTTTTAGGGACAAGTGCAATGGTTCATGCATTTCCTGCAAAAGATGGTAAAGATGCTCCTGCAAAAGAAGTAAAAGCAACCAAACACCCAAAAAACAAATCTGATAAAAAAGTAAAATCAGGAAAAAGTGAAGCTTCAAAAACAGAAACAGCAAAAGTAAATAAAGAAACAAAAAAAGAAGCAAAAAAGTAATTTAATATATAAAGTAGGTTAATTTAAAAATTTAAAGATCATGAAAAAATTAGTTTTATTGGCAGTAGCAGTTCTAGGAACAAGTGTAATGGTAAACGCTCAAACAACTCCAGCTCAGTCAGCGCCTACAAAAGAAGTTAAAGCAACCAAACATCATCACAAAGGAAATAAAAAAGCAAAAGCTGAAGCTCCAAAAGAAGATGCTGCAGCCGTGAAAAAATAAGAATTGCTCACGTTTTGTTTTCGAAGCATTGTAACGGAGGCAAAACAGGAATAATGATTATGAGAATGCGATTGAAGAAGCTGATGAAGAAATTTGTCAGCTTTTTTCATTCGTTAATTTTTTAATAATGTGCAGCTGGACTTTTGATAATTGATTAATTTTAGTTGTGCTTAAATGCTTTGTTTATGAATGTTTTAATTGTTGAAGATAATAAAGAACTAGCGGTAGAAGTTTACGATTTTCTGTGCAATGCCGGTTATATCTGTAAAATTGCGAAGAACTGTGCAGAAGCTCTGGAAGAATTTGGGAGTAATGATTATGATGCGATGCTGTTGGATTTGGGTTTGCCTGATGGAGATGGTTTTGAAGTTTTGCAGACGATTCGAAAAACAAAATCAAAAATCGCAGTAATTGTGCTTACAGCGCGCGGAGAATTGGACGACAGAATTAACGGACTTCATCTCGGTGCCGATGATTATCTCACAAAACCTTTTGCTTTGACAGAATTAGCAGCAAGATTGTTTGCTGTAATTCGCAGGATTCATGGTTTTACTTTAAACAATTTAAGTATTCATGGATTTTTGTTGCAGCTTCAGGATTATAAAGTAAGTTTTAATGAAATTCCGTTGAGTCTTACTAAAAAAGAATTTGATATTTTTCAGTATTTAGTTCTCAATAAAAATCGTGTTATTACAAGGCTGCAATTGACCGAACATATTTGGGGCGATATTCTAGAAGTCAATTCAGATTCTAATTTTATAGATGTTCATGTTCGAAATCTCCGGAAAAAATTAGACAAACATACGGCTATAGATTGGTTTGAAACGGTTCGAAATGTTGGTTATCGTATAAACGAATAAATTTATTCTTGTGAAAATAAAACATCAATTAGCCATTTTTAACGCCATGACCAGACTGCTGGTCATTTTGATTTTATGGCTGATGCTTCCTATTTTGGTAGAAAATGTGGTGTATCAACATATTAATAATAGTTTGTTAGAGAAAAAGAAAAAATTTATTGAGCATCTTAATCAAGAGGAAATCAATGATTTTATGGAAAATCAAGACGATTCGACTCAAACTTTTTCTGAATTTTCAACACTGCATAGCGAGTTTCTGGTACTTTCCAGAGTGCCAATAAAACCGCATCAGAAGAAAACAACTTTTACAAACGAATATCGCAAGATTGAAAATGAAGAAAATGAATACAGAATATTGCAGCATCATTTTACTTATGAAGGACAAGACTATCAGCTTGAAATTGGAAGCAGTTTAAGCGAGGTAAACGATTTGACTTTTGTAATAAAGCTTTTTATTATAATTGTTTTTGTGGTGATTCTCTTTATTACTTTTCTGGCTGATACTTTTTACATTGAATATCTTTTAAAACCATTTTATAAAATTATTGATACTAAAATCAGGCGTGTAAATGAACCTGAAGCGTTTGATCATACTCCGATAAAAGCAGCTTCAAGAGATTTTAGAGAATTAGATTTTGTTTTGAATCAAATGATGGATCGTATTGCGGAAGTTTTTAAAAAAGAGAAACAGTTTATCTCGAATGTTTCGCACGAGCTTTTAACGCCGATTGCATTGCTTAAAAATAAACTTGAAAACTTGCTGCAAAATGAATCTTTAGATGATAATGCAGTCGATAAAATTGCGGGCTCTCTAAAAACGCTGGATATGCTGAAAAAAATCATCAATAATTTACTGCTGATTTCCAGAATAGACAATAATCAATATGAGTTGAATGAAGAGATTAATCTTCGTGAAATCGTTTCTGATTTGCAGGAAGATCTTCAAGACCGTATAGATGATAAAGAAATTCAGTTTCAAAATAGAATGCAAAACACTTTTGCTTTTACTGGAAACAAAACCCTAATTCATATTCTGATTTATAATTTAGTAACCAATGCCATAAAATATAATAAACTCCAAGGAAAGATTGTCATTGAAGACGGTTATGATGATAATCATTATTTTATTTTGGTAAAAGATTCTGGCATTGGAATGGATGAATCGCAGCTAGAGAAAATATTCAGCCGTTTTACTAGAATAAGTTATGATCAGGAAGGGCAGGGTTTAGGTCTTGCAATTGCTAAGAGTATTGCCTCTTTTCATCATATAGAAATTACTGTGGAATCTGAACTAGGAGAAGGCACTTCTTTTAAACTATGGTATCAAAATCACAATTAAAAGTTAAACTTTTCTGTAAGACTTCTTCTTCATTTTGTCTTCATTTTGTGGTTATACCTTTGACTTATAAATAATGAAAATAACAATCATAAAAATTTAAAGTCATGAAATCAACGATTCACGAAAACCAAAAAAACAAACTGCAAAATTGGAGTAAAAAATTAGCAATTTTAGCAGTAGCAGTTTTAGGAACAGTTGCAATGGCAAGTGCACAAACAACTCCAGCACCAGCAAAAACAAAAGAGGTGAAAACTGAAAAACACGATAAAAAAGCAAACAAAAAAGCTAAAGGAGAGAAAAAAGCTGAAGCTGCAAAGACAGAAACTCCAAAAGCAAAATAATACGAGATTTTAAGTCTTAAGATTAAATAGTTTTAAAGGTTGGTAGGTTAAAGCTGGGAGAGTCATCTTTCAGCTTTTTTATATTTTACAGCGTTAAATTTTTTATAATAAAAAGAAATAGAATTTTCATTCTTTGTTACTTTGTTTAAAACTATATATTAAATGATCTTTCGTTTTATAATTCTATGCACTCTTTTATTATTTATTGAGTTCTATTCCTATCAGGCTTTTCGAACTTTAATCAAAACACGTTGGGTTTTGATTAGTTATCAAGTTATAAGTTTACTGGTTTTAATCTTTATTATCTATTCTTTTTCGCAAGTAGATCGTTCTGTTGGCCAAACTAGGCAATTTATGTTTACTACAGGTTTGATGCTGACGGTGTATGTGCCTAAAATTGTACTTACGCTGATTATGTTTGGTGAAGATATTTTTAGAATTGGAGCAAGCATTGTAAATTATTTTGTTTACAATACTCCTCGAAAAGAAATGATGCCTGATAGGCGAAAGTTTGTGAGCCAACTGGCATTAGGTTTGGCAGCAATTCCGTTTCTTTCTATTATTTACGGAATTTTTGAAGGAAAATATAATTTCAAAGTAATCAAACAAACGATATTTTTTCCAGATCTTCCAGATGCTTTTGACGGCTTTAAAATAACTCAGATTTCAGATGTTCATAGCGGAAGCTTTGATAATCCAGAGAAAATCAATTATGCTATTGATCTGATCAATGCACAAGAATCTGATTTGATTTTGTTTACGGGTGATATTGTAAATACGCATGCCAAAGAAATGCATCCTTGGTTGGAAACTTTTAGTCGTATTAAAGATTATAAATACGGGAAGTTTGCAGTTTTAGGAAATCACGATTATGGCGAATATGTGACTTGGCCTTCTGAAAAAGAAAAAGACGAAAATTTTAAGGCAATTAAAAATTTGTACGGTCAAATTGGTTTTAAATTAATGCTTAACGAGCATACTTATATTCAAAAAGGCGATGATAAAATTGCTTTGATTGGTGTAGAAAACTGGGGAGCGAATTTTAAGAAAGCAGGCGATTTAAACAAAGCTTCTGAAAATGTGCATCAAGACGATTTTAAGGTTTTAATGAGTCATGACCCAAGCCATTGGGATGTCGAAATCAAAGATCACCCGAAGAACTTTCATCTGACATTTGCAGGGCACACACACGGTATGCAGTTCGGAATTGAGATTCCAGGTTACTTTAAATGGAGCCTTGCGCAATACATTTATAAACAATGGGCCGGATTGTACGAAAACGTCGGAAGATACGTTTATGTTAACCGCGGATTTGGTTTTCATGCTTATCCGGGACGAGTTGGAATTATGCCTGAAATAACAGTAATTGAACTAAAAAAAGGCCGTAATGTCGCTTAATTCGTTAAAAATGCTACATTTGTATAATATTTATTTCTTTTAAGAGATTTAAAAAACTTAAATTTTTGGTTTTATGTCAAAATTTGGAGAACTAATAAATGCTCAAGTTCCAGTGTTAATTGACTTTTACACAGATTGGAATGAATCTTCAGTTTCTATGCATCCTGTTATTAAGGACGTAGCTGCTGCGCTTGGCGATAAAGCCAAAGTAATCAAAATTGATGTAGATAAAAATCAGGAACTAGCAGAAGCGCTTCGCATTAAAGGACTTCCGACTTTAATGATTTATAAAGAAGGGCAAAATCTGGAGACAATCTGGAGAACTTGATGCCAATACTATAATTGGAATTGTCCAAGAGCAATTTAGCGTCTAAATAACTTCTTTTTTTTTTGATGTTATTTAGTGAATAATATCAAACTTATATCCATTTTCTTTTAAAAAATGCAGTGTTCGAGGTAAAGCAAATCTTAAATTTGGCGAAGCTTTAATACTGTCATGAAAAACAATTACGCTACCAGATTTTACATTTTTTGTCACATTTTCAAGGCATTTTTCTGGAGTAATGCTTTGATCGAAATCGGCACTTAAAACATCCCACATTACTATTTTATATCCTAAACTTCTAAGGATTTTAGATTGCGCTTTTTTGATCTTTCCGTAAGGAGGACGGAATAATAGACGGTGAGGAGCTTTCTCTTGTTCTTCTAATATTTCAGCACAGTTTTTTACGTTTTCGATATATTCATTGGTATGGATTTTCCATCCATTCACATGATTCATTGTGTGGTTGCCAATTGAATGCCCATCCGTAATTAGCTTTTCAAATAAAGTTAGGTTGGCTTTAATGTTTTTTCCGATGCAGAAAAAAGTAGCTTTTGCATCAAATTTTTTTAATTCAGATAAAACCCAGTCTGTAATTTCTGGAGTAGGGCCATCATCAAAAGTGAGGTATATTTTCTTTTCGTTGTTAGGAATGTCCCAGCAATATTTAGAAAACACCTTTTTTATAAATGCGTTAGTTTTTACCCAATAGAAGCTCATTATGAATTAAAATTGTATTATAAGTATAAAATTAAAAAATGCAGCGCTATTTATCAAACAGCGCTGCATTTTTTTAATAAGTAAGATTTTCGTATATTAATTACTCTTTTTCACGTCCAAAGCGCTCAAAAATATTTACGTAAGTATTAAATGTTGCTTTGTGCTCATTGTAAAAAGCAGTGTCTTTATTATCATCCATTACATGTAACAAGCTTCTGTAACGCTCAATATCTGTAATAATGTCTACAGCTAAATCAGTTTGGTCAGAAGGAGTCAATGTCTTGTAATAGTCTAAGTTCTCCTTATATTTCTGAACTAACTTGTTTAAAAGATCTTGCGCTTTGGCTTTTTCGCCAACTTTGTAATAACCATCAGCAAAAGCTTCAACCAATGAATAATATCCATATTTGTCTAAAGGCATTTTGGTCATTGCTAAATTGATTACATTTTTAGCTTTGTCGATTTTACCTTCAGCAATAAGCTGGTTCATTAATCTAGAAAGATTGGTACGGTAAGTAATACTGTTTCTTCTAGTTTCAGGATCATGATAGATGTTTCCATTGCTGTTGCCCCAATCCCATTTCATTACAATATCGTACATTTTATCTGCATCGATTTGTCCCATATCTAATGGTCCGCCATCTTTAGAAGGAGTATTTTTGATTGGAACCAATTTATACACCATTCCATCCAATTGCAGATAATCTTTTAACCATAAATAGTCTTCATCATCAAAAGCACCGCCACTAAAGTAAATTGGTCTCTTCCAATTGTTATTAGCTAAAATGTCTAGCATCATTAAGCGGTTTTTGTATAATGCGCTTCCTTTGATGTCAATATCTAAATAAGGAACAATAGAATCGTAATATTTCGGATTCACTACTTTATTTTGAATAATAGTGTTTTTATCCACATTCACTCTAATCTTGTTTGTTGGGTAGAAATGAATAGTTTGTCCATTTTGTAAACCAACAGTAGATTTAGGATTTTTAATGAAATCGATAAAATCTTTAATGTTCCAGCGTGTATCAATTTTCTGAATGTACGCCGTGTAATCTAAATTATCTCCTACATATTGGCTATGCACAAAAGAAATTGGCAATGGATTTGATTCATAAGATTTCGCCTTCATCTGATCAATGTACCAATCTGTCATAAATAAACTTGTATTTACAATCTTAACATCGGTTCTAAAATGCTCAATTTCCTGCGCGTACCAAAGAGGGAAGGTGTCGTTGTCTCCAATTGTAAATAAGATTGCATCTTTATCGCAAGAACTTAAATACGCTTTTGCCATTGCAACTGCTGTGTATCTTCCAGATCTATCGTGGTCATCCCAGTTTTGAGCTGCCATTAAAACAGGAGCTGCCAATAAACTTCCGGCAATAATTACTGGTCCAGCAATTTTTGGAGCTAAGTATTTTTGGAAACTTTCGTAGAGAGAATAAACACCAAATCCGATCCAGATGGCAAAGACGTAGAAGGAACCTACAAGAGCATAATCTCTTTCACGAGGTTCAAAAGGTCTTTCATTTAAATATATTTTTAGTGCAATTCCTGTAAATAAAAATAAGGCAAGAAGCACATAGAAGCTCTTCAAATCTTTGTTTGCATGGTACATGATACCAATTAATCCTAAAATAAATGGAAGGAAATAATAAGCATTACGTCCTTTGTTATTTAGAACATCCGTTGGCAGATTGTCTTGTGAGCCTAAATGTACAGAATCTAAAGCTTTGATGCCGCTGATCCAGTTTCCATCCAAATTGTCGTATTTCCCTTGCTGATCATTTTGGCGTCCGACAAAATTCCACATTAAATATCTCCAGTACATATATCCAAATTGATATTCAAACATAAAACTGAAGTTGTCTGCCGTAGAAGGTTTTTCGATAAGTAAATACTCACCGTAGCTTCTTAAGAATTTTACATAACCTTCGTTATCAATTTGTTTTTGAGCGTAAGCTTTTCTAAACTCAGAGACTGTTTTTTCAACTTCGTTACGCAATTGAGCTGTAGCTTTGTTGTATTCGTCTTCGCTTAATTGGCTAGCATCGATTCCGTATTTTGCCAAATCTTCATCATAATTATAATTAGGATTGATTCGGAACTTTGGAGGATTTGTAAAGTTGATGTAGTTTTGAATGTGACCCGTTTCTGTACTCCACATTCTTGGCAGAATTGCTTTCTGGTTGTCATCAGAATTCTGTTCTGCATTTTTATAATTATTGGTAATAATATATTTACCTGTTTTGTAATCTCTTTCGTAGTTTGGTTTTTTGTCTAAATAAGGTGTTTTAGCATCAAGACCAGCAAAAAGTTCTGTATATTGAGGTCCGTAAAACAACGGATTCACACCATATTGTTCACGATTATAGTAAGCCAAAACCTCAGTAGCATCTGAAGGTTTGTTTTCGTTAATAACTGTATTGGCATTTGCACGAACAGGAAGCATTAACCAAGTTGAGAAGCCAATCAGGATGAATAAAACACATAATATAATAGTGTTGTAGAATATTAAACCTTTTTGTCTAGTGTATTTTAATCCAAAATAGAAAAACGCAATAAATAGTAATGCAACAAAGATAGTTCCTGAATTGAATGGAAGTCCCATGTTGTTTACCATGAAAATTTCGGTTTTTCCGAAAAATGCCATAGTAAGAGGAAGAAGTAATTTAAAAATAAATAACAAGATTCCGATAACAACTACATTGGCAATAAGGAAGTTTTTTATGGTAACTTTTTCGTAGTGTTTGAAATAGTATAAAAATCCAATAGAAGGTATGGTTAAAAGAGCCATAAAGTGAACTCCAAATGAAAGACCAACAACCAAAGAAATAATTAAAAGCCATTTGTTTCCTTTTGGTTTGTCCATGTCTTGTTCCCAACGCAAACCAAGCCAGAAAAGCAATGCGATTAATAAAGATGCCATTGCGTAAACTTCGGCTTCAACAGCATTAAACCAAAAACTATCAGAAAAAGTATAAGCTAAGGCGCCTACAAAAGAACTTCCTAGAATAACAATCGAATTATTTTGGTCAATCTCAGTAAAACGGCCTACAATCTTTTTCAAAATCATAGAAGATGACCAGAACATAAATAATATGGTGAATGCGCTAGAGAAAACAGACATCATGTTAACCATAAGAGCCACATGTTGCGCATCTATTGCAAACATGGCAAAAAATGCACCCATCATTTGAAAAAGCGGAGCTCCTGGTGGGTGACCTACTTCAAGTTTGGCTGCGGTAGCAATATATTCTCCGCAATCCCAAAAGCTCATTGTAGGTTCAACTGTTAATGTATAAGTTATTAAAGCGATTGCAAATGCAAACCAACCAATAATTGTATTCCATTTATTGAAATTGAATTGTGCCATATTTAGGTGTTAAAAATTTGAATGTTTTTCTATCCTACAAAGAAAATGTTTTTTTGTGTAAAGAAACGAGCATTAACAAAAAATTCTATAAAACTCTAAGTTAATGGTAACGCATTGTTTATGAGTTGTTTTTGATTGTGAAGCCGATTTGAATGAGAAAAAATCAAAAAAAAATGATTTTTTTTGCTCAAAAAGTTTGCACAAACTAAATAAAGACTTAAATTTGCACTCGCTTAACCGTACTGCTGGTCTATGGTGTAATGGTAACACTACGGTTTTTGGTGCCGTCTTTCTAGGTTCGAGTCCTAGTAGACCAACAGAAAAGTCTCTCAGAAATGAGGGACTTTTTTTTATTTAAAAAAGTTTCATTTAAAATTTGCATAAATTAAATAAAGTTTTAATTTTGCACCCGCTTAACCGCACTGCTGGTCTATGGTGTAATGGTAACACTACGGTTTTTGGTGCCGTCTTTCTAGGTTCGAGTCCTAGTAGACCAACAGAAAAGTCTCTCAGAAATGAGGGACTTTTTTTTATTTAAAAAAGTTTCATTTAAAATTTGCATAAATTAAATAAAGTTTTAATTTTGCACCCGCTTAACCGCACTGCTGGTCTATGGTGTAATGGTAACACTACGGTTTTTGGTGCCGTCTTTCTAGGTTCGAGTCCTAGTAGACCAACAGAAAAGTCTCTCAGAAATGAGAGGCTTTTTTTTGTGAATTATGTTTTTGATTAAATCTTTAATGTTATAACAGGTTTAACAGCGTGATTAACCAATCCTTCGCTTATGCTTCCGTTAAAGAAGTGTGCAAAACCAGTTCTGCCATGTGTGCACATTCCGATAATATCAGCATCTATTTTGTTAGAGAAATTTATGATTCCTTTTTCAATATTGGTATCGTTATAAATTTGAGTAGTATAATTGGTGATGTTAAATTCGGCTATAAAATCATTCATTGCTTCTTCGCTTACATGAGTTGGCTTAAAGCTGTTAGGAGTGCAAATGGTGACTAAGTGCAATTTTGAATTAAATAATTTAGTGAAATTTAATAGTTTCTCAAATGGTTTTTTTGCTTCTTCTGAAAAATCAGAGGCAAAAACAATATCAGAAGCGTTAAAGTTTGGAATATTTTTCTTAATTACTAAAACAGGGATTTCTGAGTTTCTAACCACTTTTTCTGTATTGGAGCCAATTAAGAGTTCTTCAACGCCAGAAGAGCCGTGAGAGCCCATGATAATTAGGTCAATATCGTAATCTTTGCTTATTTGAGTAATTCCGTGTATCGGTTTATCCATTTTTACAATTTCAGTTACCGGTATTCCTTCTAGATAGTCTCTAGAGGCAACTTCGTCTAGTGTTTCGTTTGCTTTCTTCATAAAAAGCATGGTTTCAGGAATGCTGGTTCCACCCATTATAGCATCGTTTGATTGCTGCGGCAATTCAAGCATGTGAAGAAGAATGAGTTCGGAGTTGTTCTTTTTTGCGATTTGAGCGGCAACTCTTAAAGCATCTTCTGCGTGTTCTGAGAAGTCAGTAGGTACTAAAATTCGTTTCATGATTTTGAGGGTTAGAAATATGAATAATTCTGTGTTTTAATGCTCTTATAAAGATACGGAATTATTTTAGAGCAATCAATTTATTTGATTTATAAAAAAAACACTATATTTGCACTGTTATTTATTAAAATCTAAATAATGAGGGGACTAAGTGTCCCCTCTTTTTATAAAATTATGACATTTAAAGAAAAAGTAAACGGATTAATTACAGAAGCTCTTCTGGAAAAACCATCGATCTTTTTGGTTGATTTGGCAGTTTCGGATTCTTTTAAAATTAGTGTTGGTTTAGACGGAGATAATGGAGTAGCGCTACAAGACTGTATTGACGTTAGTCGTGCAATCGAGAATAATCTAGATCGTGAAGAACAAGATTTTTCGCTTGAAGTAGCATCAGTTGGAGTAGGGACTCCTTTGAAAATGATAAGACAATATAAAAAAAATGTTGGTAGAACGTTGATTGTTACCACAAATACAGAAAAAATAGAAGCAGAATTAGTAGAAGCTAATGATGTTTTTATAATTTTGTCTTGGAAAGCAAGAGAACCGAAAAAAGTAGGAAAAGGAAAAGAAACAGTTCAAAAAGAGCAACAAATACCTTATACAGAAATTAAAGAGGCAGTTGTTACGGTAACATTTTAATTTTAATTAAAAAATTCGCATGGAAAATTTAGCATTAATCGATTCATTCTCAGAGTTTAAAGACAATAAACTTATTGATCGTGTAACGCTTATGGCAATTTTAGAGGACGTATTTAGAAATGCATTAAAGAAAAAATACGGTTCAGATGAAAATTTCGATATCATTATCAATCCTGATAAAGGGGATATGGAAATTTGGAGAAGAAGAGTAATTGTTGCCGATGAGGATCTTGATTTTGAAAATGAGGAAATTACATTGACTGAAGCAAGAAAAATTGAAGCGGATTTTGAAATTGGTGAAGAGGTTTCTGAAGAAGTAAAATTGATTGATTTAGGAAGAAGAGCTATCTTAGCGCTTCGTCAGAATCTTATATCTAAAATTCACGAACACGATAATACAAATCTTTACAAACAATTTAAAGATATTATCGGTGATATTTATACAGCCGAAGTGCACCACGTGCGTCCAAGAGTTGTTATCTTGGTTGATGATGAAGGAAATGAAATTGTGCTTCCAAAAGAAAAACAAATTCCGTCTGACTTTTTCCGTAAAGGAGATAATGTTCGTGGGATCATTGAAAGCGTTGAATTAAAAGGAAATAAACCTCAAATTATTATGTCTAGAACTTCAGAGAAGTTTTTGGAAAAATTATTTGAGCAAGAAATTCCAGAAGTTTTCGACGGATTAATTACAGTGAAAAATGTAGTTCGTATTCCGGGTGAAAAAGCAAAAGTAGCTGTTGATTCTTATGATGATAGAATTGATCCAGTTGGAGCTTGCGTTGGAATGAAAGGTTCTCGTATTCACGGAATTGTTCGTGAGCTTGGAAATGAAAATATTGATGTAATCAATTATACAAACAATATTCAATTATTTATTACAAGAGCGTTAAGCCCTGCAAAAGTTTCTTCTATTAAAATTGACGAAGAAACTAAAAGAGCTGAAGTGTTCTTGAAATTAGAAGAGGTTTCTAAAGCAATTGGTAGAGGTGGTCACAATATCAAATTAGCAGGTCAATTGACAGGTTATGAGCTAGATGTTATTCGTGAAGGAGATGTTGCCGGTACTGTTGCAGATGAAGACGATGTTGAATTGACAGAGTTTTCAGATGAGATCGAAGAGTGGGTAATTGAAGAGTTTGCAAAGATCGGTTTGGATACAGCAAAAAGTATCTTGAAACACGACGTAGAAGATTTAGTAAGAAGAACAGACTTAGAAGAGGAAACGATTCTAGATGTTATGAAGATACTAAAAGAAGAGTTTGATAATTAAGCAATAGCTTAGATCTGCTCTAACAACACAACGAAAAAGGTAATAATAAAAAGGTTATATGTCTGAAGAGAGAGTAATAAGAATAAACAAGGTTTTAAGGGAATTAAATATTTCGTTAGAAAGAGCTGTAGATTATCTAAAAGATAAAGGAATTGCTATTGATGCAAATCCAAATGCAAAAATTTCTGACAGTGAATTTAATATCCTTCAAAGCCAATTTGCGGGCGATAAGGGGAACAAGGAGGCTTCTAAAGAGGTTGGAGAAGAAAAAAGAAAGGAAAAAGAAGCATTACGTGTAGAGCGTGAGAAAGAAATTGAAGACAAACGCAGACAAGAAGAAGAGCGTCAAAAACAGCAAGAAATAATCAAAGCAAGAGCGGTTGTTTCGGGACCTGTACAAGTGGGTAAAATTGACTTGAATCCAAAAAAACCTGCGATTACTCCTTCTGAGGAAACAGTTAAGGCTGAAGAGCCAAAAGCTGTTGTTGCACCTGTGCAACCAGAAAAACCTGTTCAAAATGAAACGGTAAAATCTGAACCAGTTGTTTCAACTCCTGTTTCTGAAACAAAAAAAGAAGAACCTATTATTACTGAGAAAAAAGAAGTTAAAGTAGAATCTAAAGTTGCTCAGGAGCCAATCGTGTCTACTGATCCAACAACTTCAGAGGAAACTATTACTACTCAATACCAAAAACTTACTGGAACAACTCTTACAGGTCAGACAATTGATTTATCTCAATTTAATAAACCTAAGAAGAAGAAAGAAGATCCTAAAGCGGCTCAGAATAAACCTGGGACTCCTGGAGTTGGTAATAATAACAACGCAAATAAAAATAAGCGTAAAAGAATTGGTCCAAAACCGGGTACGCCTGGTGCACCAAAACCTGCTACAGGTAATGCGCCTGGAACACCAAATCCAAATAAGCCTGCTCAGAATAATAGTGGCGGAGGTTTTAACGCTAATAGAAGTCAAAGACCAGGTTTTGTAAAAGGAAACCGTCCGGCAATTGTGGCTAAAGTTGAGCCAACAGAAGAAGAAGTAAAAAACCAAATTAGAGAAACTCTTGAAAAACTTCAAGGTAAAGGAGGGAAATCTAAAGCGGCTAAATATAGAAGAGATAAAAGAGAAACGCACCGTCAGAAATCTGATGATGAGCAAAGAGCGCTTGACGAAGGAAGTAAAACTATTAAGGTTACAGAGTTCGTTACAGTTGGTGAAATTGCAATCATGATGGATGTGCCAATTACAAAAGTAATCGGAACTTGTATGTCTCTTGGTATCATGGTTACCATGAACCAGCGTCTAGATGCTGAAACATTGACTATTGTGGCAGATGAATTTGGTTACGATGTTGAATTCATTACAGTAGATATTGAAGAAGCAATAGAAGTTGTAGAAGATAGAGAAGAAGATTTAGTAACAAGAGCGCCAATTGTGACAGTGATGGGTCACGTTGACCACGGTAAAACATCTTTACTGGATTATATTCGTAAAGAAAATGTTATCGCTGGTGAGTCTGGAGGTATTACACAGCACATTGGAGCGTATGGAGTTACTTTAGATAATGGGCAAAAAATTGCATTCTTAGATACTCCGGGTCACGAGGCGTTTACCGCGATGCGTGCACGTGGAGCTCAGGTTACGGATATCGCTATTATTGTTGTTGCTGCGGATGATGATATCATGCCACAAACAAAAGAAGCAATTTCTCACGCACAAGCTGCGGGAGTGCCAATTATATTTGCAATCAATAAAATTGATAAACCAAATGCTAATGTTGAGAAAATCAAAGAGCGTTTAGCTGGTATGAATTTACTTGTTGAAGATTGGGGTGGAAAAATTCAGTCACATGATATTTCTGCAAAAGTTGGAACAGGTGTTAAAGAATTATTAGAGAAAGTTTTATTAGAAGCTGAGATTTTAGATCTAAAAGCAAATCCAAATAAGGCAGCTCAAGGAACTGTTGTTGAGGCTTTCTTAGATAAAGGAAAAGGATATGTGTCTACGATTTTAGTACAACAAGGTACTTTGAAAATTGGAGATTATATGCTTGCAGGTAAACACCACGGTAAAGTTAAAGCAATGCATGATGAAAGAGGGCATACGGTTTTAAGTGCTGGTCCTTCGACTCCGGTATCTGTTTTAGGTTTAGATGGAGCTCCAACGGCAGGTGATAAGTTTAATGTATTTGAAGACGAAAAAGAAGCTAAACAAATTGCATCAAAACGTTCTCAATTAATGCGTGAACAATCTGTACGTACACAAAGACATATTACACTTGATGAAATTGGACGTCGTATTGCTCTTGGTCAGTTTAAAGAATTAAATGTAATCCTTAAAGGAGACGTGGATGGATCTGTTGAGGCATTATCAGATTCGTTCTCTAAACTTTCTACAGAAGAAGTTCAGATTAATATTATCCATAAAGGTGTTGGTGCAATTACAGAGACCGATGTTAACTTGGCTTCTGCATCAGATGCAATCATCATCGGATTTAATGTTCGTCCAGCAGGAAATGCGAGACAGCTTGCAGATAAAGAAGAAATTGATATCCGTTATTATTCAATTATCTATGCTGCTATCGATGACTTAAAAGATGCGATGGAAGGAATGTTAGCGCCAGAGATGAAAGAAGAAGTTTTAGGTAATGCTGAAATTCGTGAGATTTTCAAAATTTCTAAAGTGGGTTCAATTGCTGGTTGTATGGTAACAGACGGTAAAATCTTACGAACTTCTAAAATTAGAGTTATTAGAGATGGAGTTGTGGTTCATACAGGTGAGTTAGTTGCCTTGAAACGTTTCAAAGACGATGTGAAAGAAGTAACTAAAGGTTACGATTGTGGTATCCAGATAAAAGGATTTAATGATATCGAAATTAATGATGTTATTGAAGCTTACCACGAAGTAGCAATTAAAAAGAAATTGAAATAAGATTCAATTTATATAATTAAAAGTCCCGATTTGTATTGGGACTTTTTTTTTGTTTAAGTTTTTGTCTGTAATGATTTGGGATGTTAAGAAATCAATTTTTATAAATGCGTTTCATTTTATAATATGAAACCTAAATGAAAGATTTGACAAGTGTTTGATTAAGAGATTGTTTGTTTCTTTGTGTAGTAATTTTCTTTTGTTTTTTTTGAAAATATAAATGTAAGTGTAATTGAAAGGATAGTTTGTTGGATAAAATATTTGTACTGATATGAGGGTAAGGATAGATCATATTATAAATAAAATTCTTGGCCGGCGTTTTAAATCAGAGAATCCTGTTGGTAATTTTACAAATGTTCAGCAGTTAAGAGAAATAATGCCAGCCTTGTTAGAGGGGTATTTATCTGAATCGGAAATGCCAAATAGTCTTCTTTTGTTGTCTCCACCTCCAGGGCATGATTCTAATCTTTTTGAATTAGATTTAGAGCATACAAGAAAAGCTTTAGAATCTAAAGATAATGAGCGTTTTTTGCAAGCAACAAGAGATGCAGACTTGTCTTTTCCTTTTGCGGTTAAATCATTTGAACCAATTATAGGTATAGCGATTAGTGAGTCAAAAACTCCTAAGCTTTATATACTGATGCGAAGAGTTATGACGGATGCAGGATTGTCTACTTATGCTGCTAAAAATCACTATAAACGTGAGCGCCCATTTATGGTTAATAATCAAAAAACATGCACTCCAGATCAGGAAAATATATTGTATAAAGTAGGTTCATTTCCTTCCGGTCATGCTGCTGTTGGTTGGGCATGGTCATTGGTTTTGATTAAACTTTTCCCTGAAAAAGAGAAAGAGATTTTGAAGCGCGGACATGACTTTGGTGAGAGTCGGGTTGTTTGTAATGCGCATTGGGATAGTGATGTAAAGATGGGTAGGGTTATGGGGCAGGCGGCTGTCGATTGTCTATGGGTTAATTCAGATTTTTTGACTGATTGGGATGGTGTTGAAAAAGAGATACGGGAGATTTTGGATTCAAATTCAGAATAAAAGTGAAGTGGTTGTGAATTTCGAGACATATCTCGAATTTTAATATTATTTTTGGATATAAATCATGTAAATATGAAAAGAGTTTTTGCATTTGCTACTTTGTTTTTTGTATGTTTTTCAACATTGTCTTTTTCGCAGGAAAACGTTGAAAAGCCTGTTCCGCCAGCTGGAAATGCTCTGGTTGGAGATTATTATGGAGAAGATATTTCGAAAGCTTTAATGAATAAGGCAATTTCGGTTGTAGCACTAGAAAAAGATTTAAAAACTGTAAGTAAAATACAAAGTGTTACTGTAAAAGGTGAAGTAGTGGATGTCTGTCCAAAAAAGGGATGTTGGATAAGTGTTAAGGCAGAAGATGGGACTTCTTTCTTTGTTAAAATGAAGGATTATGCTTTTTTTGTGCCGATAGCTTTAAAAGGAAAAAATGTAGTTTTAGAAGGAACGGCAGAGAGAAAGGTTACATCAGTTGAAGAACTCAGACATTATGCAAAAGATGCTAAGAAAACAAAGGCAGAAATAGATGCGATTAAAATGCCAAAAGAAGAAATACGTTTTTTAGCTAGTGGGATAAAAGTAGTAAATTAGATTTTAAAGGTGTAATTTTTAAAATAAACAAAAAAAAGCGAGATGTAAGAATCTCGCTTTTTTTGTTTTTTCTTGTGTATTATTTTCCCGGTTTAAGTAAGAAAACGCTTTTGTATCTTTTTTTAATTTCGGCCAGATTTCTTTCGGCTTCTATTCTAGTTTTAAAATTTCCAACAATTACCTTGTAATTAGGAGTGCTGAAAATAATAGTTCCGTCGATATTTGAATTTTCTCTTTTAAAATCAGATAACGTTTTTTTTGCCTCGTCGCTTTTGCCGCTAAAGATTTGGATTCTGTAAGTGTCGTTTGTATTTATTGACGTGTTAATTTTGCGTTTCTCGTTTAGCAATTGCTCAAATTTAGGATCTTGATTCAGTGTTAAATTTTGGTCTTGAGCATTAATATTGTGTGCAAAAGCAATCGTTGTAATTGTTAATAAAAGGCTTTTTGAAGGACTTAAAATTCTCATAATGTGATGGTTTTTATGCAAAAATACTATTTAAAGTTTGAGTGTGAAATTTTAATATTATTTAGAATTGATATAAATTGATAATTAAGACTATTTTAAGGTTTTGAGAATAGTTCATAAGTCGTATTTTTGTGCAAGTTTTAAAAGAGGGTATAGGTTTTAGCTGTATTTAGTGCAGAAAAAATCATACCAAAAATTAGTAGACAATTATTTATACTATATGAAAAAGGTGGGTAACCATAATTCGATCTCAAGAAAATTGCTGTTTGGCTTATCGCTAACGTTAATTTTCTCCCTAACTTCATTTGCTCAAGATGCTCCTGCTCCGGCGGCGCCTGAGGCTGCGGCAGCTGCTCCAGCTGCGGGTGGCGGTGATCCAGTAAAAGGGAAAGAACTTTTTAATGCAAATTGCGCTGCATGTCACAAATTAGATGCTAAATCAACAGGTCCAGCTTTAAGGGGAGTTGCTGATAAGCATGACAAAGCTTGGATTTACAAGTGGGTGCATAACAGTTCTGACATGATTAAGTCAGGTGATGCTGTTGCTGTTAAACTTTTTGAGGAAAATAACAAAGCTGTAATGACTTCGTTTCCTCAATTGTCTGAAGGAGATATTGATAATATTTTAGCATATACTTCTGAGCCTAAGGCTGAACCAGCTGCGGCTGCAGGAGGTGCTGCAACTCCTCCTGGAACTAACGTAGAAGGAGGTGCTATTTCAAATAATATTATTTTAGGAGCTCTAGCTCTTGTAATGGCTATTTTGGTTGTTATGTTGTTTATGGTAAACAAGGTTTTAACTAAAGTTGCAAATAAAAACGGTATTGAGGTTGCTCCAAAAGAAGAAAGACTACCAATCTGGAAAGCCTTCGCTAAAAATCAATTCTTGGTTTTAGTAACTGCAATCTTCTTGCTTTTGGCTAGTGGTTATTTTGTTTACGGATACTTAATGCAAGTAGGTGTGGATCAAAATTATGAGCCAATTCAGCCAATTCACTACTCTCACAAAATTCACGCTGGTGATAATGAGATTAATTGTAAATATTGCCACTCTGCTGCTCGTGTAAGTAAAACAGCTGGTATTCCTTCTTTAAATGTTTGTATGAACTGTCATAAAAACATTTCAGAGGTTGCTGAAACAACTGCTACTCCAGAGTACAGCAAAGCTTTCTACGATGCTCAGATTCAAAAATTATATGATGCTGTTGGATGGGATAAGACTAAACAAGCTTATACTGGAAAAACAATGCCTGTAAAATGGGTTCGTATTCATAACTTGCCAGACTTTGTTTACTTCAACCACTCACAACACGTTACTGTTGCTGGTATTGAATGTCAAACTTGTCACGGACCGGTGCAAGAATTTGAAATCATGAAGCAATACTCTAAATTAACAATGGGATGGTGTGTTGATTGCCATAGAAAAACTGATGTTAAGATGGAAGGAAATGCATACTATGATAA
>RCUK01000702.1_pt1 | contig 26171 bp, 19 predicted proteins | sample 2166381 | NCBI WGS metagenome assembly RCUK01 (sample SAMN09932809, study PRJNA488358) | compost metagenome | isolation source: compost soil in an enriched community | place: Germany: Experimental Botanical Garden | reverse complement strand
TGGTTAAGGGGGAAAGGCCCGCCCCGCGGTGGCGGCGGCTGACGGTGTGTGGCAATGATGATGACCGTCATCATAAATGTCAACGGTTTGATGATGGTGGTCATCTATCGTGGTAAAGTGCGCTTCACCAAGGCAGAGCGTGAAGAGAGACCGGGTCATGAAGGTCACCAAGGCACAGGCGCAGGCCAACCGGGCGCACATCGTCGACACCGCCTCCACGCTGTTCCGGGAGCGGGGCTACGACGGCGTGGGCGTGGCCGATCTGATGGCGGCTGCCGGCTTTACCCACGGCGGCTTCTACAAGCATTTCGGGTCGAAGGCCGACCTGATGGCCGAGGCGGCGAGCTGCGGCCTGGCCAAATCGGCCGAGGCCGCGGCCGGGACGGACCGGGAGAGCTTCGTGCGCTACTACCTGTCCCGCGAGCACCGGGACGCGCCAGGCCAGGGCTGCACCATGGCCGCGTTGTGCACTGACGCGGCGCGTCAGCCGGCGGCGGTCAAGGCGGCCTTTGCGGCAGGTATCGAGGCGCAGCTGGCGGTCGCTTCCACGGCGGAAGAGCCGGCCGACGCCGCCACCGCCGAACAGGCGCGCACGCGGCGGATTGCCTTGATGGCGCAGGCGGTTGGGGCGATGGTGCTGTCCCGCTCCTGCCCGGACGATTCGGCGCTGGCGGACGAACTTCTGGATGTCTGCCGGGCGGATGTGCTGGCGCGGATGTCAGGGGTGTCTGCACCCTGACGCGTGCCAGCCTCAGCTTGCGCAACCGATCCCTGACAGCACGAAGTGCCTGAGACGAGTCCTCGCAGCACATGAGGTGCCGCAAGGGTGCAGAGAAGCATGCCCCCTTCGCGCCTTCTCTGCGCGGCTACGCAGCGCCACTGCAACTGCAGAGAAAACCGCGCCGGCGGTCAGCAAATTTTGACGCGCTCTTGGCGCCTGCTGAGGATACTTTTTCGTCATTGTTCCAGAGGAGAAGGACAATGGCCGCCAGACAAAAGACCCCGTCAAATCCCCAGGTACTGAGGATCGAAGCGATGCCGCTGGGATTCGGCGAAGCCGCCGTCGTGATCGAGCTGGCCGCCGAGCCACCCAAGCGCTGGTTCAAGGCGCTCAAGCGCGAGATGGCGTATTCAGAGGGCTTGGAGACCGCGTCGGCGAAGTTCGACGGCTGCTTCGTTTACCTCGTGGGGCTGGACCCGGCCCTGGGGAGTGCCGTCCGCTGTGCCAGCCGATTGCTCGCAGCGGTGCAGGTGAGCCTTGAACACAAGGGCACTGATTCTCACGAAAGCGACCTGGCCGCTGACGATGCTCTGCATCCGGCTGCTTCCCTGCAAGCGCCGCGTGCGGCAAGCGGACGAAATGAAGCGCAGATGGAGATGAGCGGCAGCGTGTGACGCGTACATCCAAGGCGCTTGTCATCCTGATGGTCCGGCGCGATGTCGGGCCATCGTCGTTCCCGGGGCTGGAAAGCACCGGAGTGTCCCGCCTCGTCACGGGTCCTGCGCTGGGCGAAGTGTGGTGTGCGCTGGGCGAAGTGTGGTGAAGGAGTGGCGGTCCATGCCGCTCCCCCTGTACAGCCACTTCAGCTAGCCGGAAAAGGGGCCGCCGGCAGACCGTCTCCGTCCCTGTTGATCGCCCTGGGCCTCAAGCCGCCTTCGCGGACTTGGCATTGCCGCCGGACTTGGCCAGGATCGTCAGCTTCTCGTCGGTTGCCTTTTCTTCTTCCAGGGTTTCCAGCAGGAGCGGCAGCGCGTCCTTGTAACCCAGCTGCTTGGCGAGGGCAGCGATGGTGCCGTAGGAGGCGATCTCGTAGTGTTCAACCTTCTGGGCACCGCCGATAAGCGCGGCATCGCGCACGGGGCCTTCCTCGATGCTGTCGATGGCCTCCTTGCCCTCCTCAACCAACCCCTCCATGGCCGCGCACTTGATGCGCTTGAGCCGGATGCCCAGCAGCTCGACCACCTGGTCGATGCGCTCGATCTGGCCCTGGGTTTCTTCCAGGTGGGTTTCGAAGGCGGCGGCCAGGTCCGGGTCGGTGGCGGCGCGCGCAATGCGGGGAAGCGCCTTGGCCATCTGCTTCTCCGCGCTGTAAATGTCCGACAGTTCGTGAATGAACAGGTCTTCTGCGGTCTTGATCGCCATGAGGATCCTCCGGGTAGGTGGTGGGTGGTGAAGCTAGGCGCTCTCTCGTTAGGGTGGTGCGCAGATCCGTGAAGGCCTGCTACACGACCCATTCGCCGCTTTTCACCCTCCTGGAACGAGGTCGCCCATTCATGCCAGACAGTGCGGTTGGGAAGAGCATCGTGCGCGTGCCTGGCGGGCAATCACTTCGCCTCTGCAGCGGTTTCCTTGGGGACGTAGCGGTCCCAATACGCGGCAAGCTGGGCCTTCTTTCGCTTGCCGAGCGCGCTGCCCAGTTCATGCCGTATCGCCGCGGCGGCATCGTCCTCGCCGTTTCGCTGAAGCTCGCGCGCCGCTTCAAGCAGGGCGCCCTGGCGAACGGTGAGGTTGCCAAACGGGTCGAAGTACGAATCGATGCGGGCGGCATCTGTGACGCCTGTCCAGGTGAACGGTGCATCGCCGGCCTCTGTCGCAACAGCGTGGTAGCGCTCCACGGCGGCGGCGGGGGTGATGTGTCCCTGGAGCACGTCCAACCGGGTTTCGAGCAACCTGATCTCTGGGGCGTCGGCGTCGGCCTTGAGCGACTGCAGCGTCTCGCGAACGAAGGCGTGGTCAATGTTGCCCGTGGTGGACTGCACACCCAGAAGGTTGAAGCCTGCAATGGCCAGGCGGTATTCCCGACGGTCATTGCGGCGAACATCCGCTTCGCCGGGCTTGCCGATGCTCGACGGTTGCACGATCCGCACGCCCGGCGAAGCGGCCAGGATCGCCTCGATGTCCCGCTTGTGGAACTCGCCCACCACCACCACGACCGTGCCTCCCCGGTGCGCCGTTGCCGCCGCTGCCACGCGCTGGGCCTGCAGGTAGGTGCGATACAGATACAACCGGCGCGGCAGATCGTCCTTTGCCCGGGTGGCCGGGGTCGCCGCCCAGCGCGAGATGCGTTCCAGGTTCTTCGGGTCATCCGCATGGAACAGGTCGCGGGTCAGGGCGCTGGGCGAGGGAAAGGCGAGGAACTGCTGGAAACCGCTGGCCGGCCGAAGTTCCGGTACTGCGCCCAGGTCGACGCCGAACCCCAATTTCGCATCCTCCACCGACGGTTCCCAATCGATGGGGCACAGGTCTATTCCGTTACGCCGGGCGAAGGGAACCACCACGTCCTGCACTTCATAGGTGAACGCATAGTAGTCGTTGCGTGCATAGGCTTCCGGCGACCGCTCGATGCAGAGCGCGTCTGGTTTGGCCCGCTCCAGGAAGGCTGCCAGCAGCGCGGGGCGGTCCTGTCTGGACACCAGCTGCGCAGCGTGGTCCACCCCCAGTACCACCACGGTTGTCTTCGCATCGGGCGCTGTTGCGGCAGCTCCGGCTGTGCCGCTCATGAGCAGCACGACCAACGAGAGAAACAGGTGCCTCATTCGATCTCCTTTCGCTTCATTCCAACGTCATCTTGTGCCATCCATGCACGTGCGTCCCTGTGCCATTGGTTGTAGTCGACCGTGCTTTCAACCGCAGGCGAGGCTGTGCGTCCGGTGCGTGCTCCGGTCTTGTTGGCCTTCAACCCGAACAGCGGGCGCAGCCAGCGCACGCGGCGAATCAGGCATTCGTGCAGCAGCAGGCAGCCGGCCACCGTTGCCACCAGGACCAGCAGGGGCTCGACCACAGGGCCAAGGTGCAGCGGCTTCAACCAGAACAGGGCCGCGATGAGCACGCTCTGGTGCAGGATGTACCAGGGGGCCTCAACCGTGGCCTGCATGGCGGCCTCGGCCTGCTCGGGGCGGGTTACATCCAACGCCACTACGCGAAGGTTGGCATGCGAACCCAGCCGGGCGGCGGCCTTCTCCACGTTGCGTGCGGTCGCTACAACCCGATGCCCCCGTTGAAGGGCAGCCTTGACGATATCAACGCCCAGGCCGCGACCGGCGCCGGTGATCAGCCATACCTGCTGTGTGCTCATTGTTGTTGAACCCTGTTGATGCGGAAAGAGTGGCGCTCAGCTGACCCGCAGCCGGCGGATGTCCTGCTGGGGCGGCGCACCGAACAGCCGGCTGTATTCGCGGCTGAACTGCGAGGGGCTTTCGTAGCCGACGCGCAGGCCGGCCACGCTGGCATCCACATGCTCGTTGAGCATGATCTGCCGCGCCTCCTGCAGGCGCAGCTGTTTCTGGTACTGCAGCGGGCTCATGCCGGCCACGTCGCGGAAGTGCTGCCGGAACGTGGACGGGCTCATGTTGGCGGACGCTGCCAGTTCGTCCATGCGCAGCGTGCGATGGAAATTCAGCTTGAGCCACCGCATGACGTTGGCGATCTGCTGGCCGGGCGTGCCCACCGTCACCACGTGGCGCAGGTGCGGGCCGTGGGGGCCGGCCAGCAGCCTGACCGTGATCTCCCGGCGGATCAGCGGGGCCAGCGCGCCCACCAGGCGTTGCTCGGACGGCAGCCGGATCAGCCGTGTAAGCGCATCGACGAGTGGGGCGTCCAGCGGCTCCAGCGAGATGGGCCTGTAGCTGAAGCCCTTGGGCAACGGAGGAAGGTCCATTCGCGCGGCTTCGTCGATGACCGTTTCCGGATCGAGGGTGAGCAGCATCCCAAGGAACGGCGTGTCCCGGCTGGCCTCCACCACGTGGGACGCCACGGCAAGGTCCACCGTGGTAAGCAGCGACATGCCCGGCGAGAAGTCGTACACCTCCTCGCCCATCAGGACCTGCTTGCGGCCCTGCAGGGTGAGTCCAAGCCCGAGCCCGTAGATGCACGGCATGGGAGCGCCCAGGGTGCTGCGGCGGTGGACGCTCAGCCCCCGGATGACCGTGGGGACGTCGCCATCGCATTGGGCAATGCCAGCGACCGCCTCCAACAGCGTTGCGGGCGATGCCATCCAGGGAGAGGTGAGCGTTTTCACAGTGCTTCAAGAGGGTTGGGGGCAGGGCGAGCATCCTCCCGCCGGTCAGGCGCGTCAACGGCGCTTTGGCACGCGCGTTGGATCGTGCAATCAATCCGTCAGTCCAGGCAACTTCGGGTCCTGGGCCGCTGCCTACACTGGCCGCCACCCCGCTGACCGGAGATGACGATGGATGCAGGCACGAACGGAGGGCCGCAGGAAGACCAAGGCGTGAGCCGGCGCGCGTTCATCAAGCGCGCGGCGCTGATCGGCGCAGCCGTTTCAGCGGGATCGATGCTGGCCCAGGGCGCGGGCGCAGGAACTGTTTTGGCTGGAGGACCGATGGCAATGAAGAAGCGACAACTGGGAACGCTGGAGGTGTCGGAGATCGGCGCCGGCTGCATGAACATGTCCGGCAACTACAACGTGGCGATGCCCAGGGAAGAGGGGATCAAGACGCTGCGCACCGCATTCGAGAACGGCGTGACGTTCTTCGACACCGCGGAGGTGTACGGGCCCTACACCAACGAGGCGCTGGTGGGCGAAGCCCTTCAGCCCTTCCGCGACAAGGTGAAGATTGCGACGAAGTTCGGGTTCGCCATCGATGGCACCATCGCCACCAACAGCAGGCCCGAGCATGTTCGCAAGGTGGTGGAGGAATCGCTGAAGCGACTGCGCACCGACCGAATCGACCTCTACTACCAGCACCGCATCGACCCGAATGTGCCGGTGGAAGAGGTGGCCGGTGCGGTGAAAGAATTGATTGCCCAAGGCAAGGTACTCAACTTCGGGCTGTCCGAGGCGAGCGCGGCCTCCATCCGGCGCGCGCACGCGGTGCAGCCGCTTGCCGCCGTGCAGAGCGAGTATTCCCTCTGGACCCGCAATGTCGAACTCAACGGTGTGTTGGACACGTGCAAGGAGCTTGGCATCGGCTTCGTGCCCTGGGCACCCATGGGGGAAGGCTTCCTGACGGGCACGATCGACACCGCCACCACCTTCGACCAGAAGGCGGACTTCCGGGCAGGTTTCCCGCGATTCTCCAGGGAGTTCCTGCCGCTGAACATGCCCATCATCGAGTGGATCAAGCAGTACGCGGCCAGGAAGGGTGCGACGCCGTCCCAGGTATCGCTGGCGTGGTTGCTTGCCAAGGGCCCCAACGTCGTGCCCATTCCGGGCACGCGCAGCGTGGAGCATCTCCTCGAAAACCTGGGGGCCGCCAGGCTGCGCCTGACCCCGGCAGACGTCCAGGAGATCGAGACCTCCTTGTCCAGGTTCCCTGTCTACGGTGACCGGATGGGGTACGCCCACATGAGCCAGATCGACTACACCGTCTGACGCGCGGCAGGCGGTTGCAGGCAGGCCTGCACCGCCTGAACACCTGGCGACCCGTCCTGCGCTCTGGACAGCAATGCGCGCCCGCAGCGCAGTGATTTGCTATGTTGCACCGGCCCAATCCAGGCAGACACGAGGTGTGGCGTTGCAGTGATCGAGACCCGCCTGCTCCAACAGTTCGTCGCCGTTGCTGAAGAGCTGCACTTCAATCGTGCTGCCGAGCGGCTGCATATGGCGCAGCCTCCGCTGAGCCAGGCGATCCGCAAGCTGGAGAGTGCCGTGGGTGCGCCTCTGTTCGTGCGCACCAACCGCAGCGTGGCGCTGACCCCGGCCGGTGCGGCCTTCCTTGTCACCGCGCGCAGCACCCTGCGCGCATTGGACGAGGGCGTGGCGCAGACGCGACGGGTTGCGCAGGGCATCGAGGGCCACCTCACGCTGACCTTCATCAACATTGCGCCCTACGCCCCTCTGCTGCGCGCCCTGCGCGGCTTTCGAAACGCGTGGCCCGGCGTTTCGTTCACCATGGTGGAGGCCACTACTCAGGAGCAGGTCGTGGCCCTGGAGCAGGGCAGGGCGGATATCGGATTCATGCGGACGCCGGGCACCTCTACCCCGCACTTGCGCCTGGCGGCCTTGTCCAGTGAGCCGATCGTCGTCGCGCTGCCCGCCGGCCATCGGCTGGGAGCGGCCCCGACCATTGCGCTGGCCTCGCTCAGGGACGAGACGTTCGTTGCCTCACCGCGGACGCTTGGCAAGGGCTTCCATGACCAGCTCATCGGTCTGTGCCAGGCAGCAGGCTTCGTGCCCAACATCGTGCAGCACGGCCGGCAGATGCAGACCCTGGTGGCTCTGGTTGCCGCCGGGTTCGGTGTTGCGCTGCTGCCGGCGTCGGTAGCGACCGATGCGCGGGAGGACGTGGTGTTCCGCCCGCTGCAGGTGGAGGCGCCTGACCCGATGGCCCGGCTGGACCTGTTCATGGCGTGGAACGCGACCCGGGCGTCGGCGATCCGCGACCGCTTGATACACGCTGTGCTGGACGCCCTGGCACCGCCCTGAGCGGATGAGATGCACCGCGTCTTGGTGCGGTATGCAGACCGTCCTTCACCCGCGCCAGGCAAGCCCCTAGTCTTCGGCAGCACCGCTGTTGAGGATCTGAAATGCCCGCCGCCATCTATGTGTTCTCGCTGTGCGCGTTCGCGTTCGGCCTCTCCGAGTTCATCGTCGCGGGTCTGCTGACCGCCATCGCCGATGACCTTGACGCGCCGATTTCCCTGGTCGGCACGGCCATCGCCGCCTACGCACTGGGCGCTGCCATCGGCGCACCGTTCATCACGGCACTGGTCGCCCACTGGCGCGACAGGCAGATCCTGCTTCTGGCCACGGCGTTGCTGGCGCTAGGCAGCCTGCTGATGAGTGCGTCGCCCACGCTGGTGGTCTTGCTGGCTATCCGCTTCGTGGTCGGCCTGGGCCACGGCGTCTTCATGGCAGTGGCCTCCGACGCCGCCACCCGTCTGGTGGATCCACAGCGCTCAGGCCGGGCGCTGTCGGTGGTGTGGATCGGTTTGACGCTCGCACTGGCCCTCGGCGTTCCCCTTGGCACGTACCTGGGAAGCCTGTGGTCCTGGCGCGTGGTTTTCGTGGCGGTCGGCGTGCTCAGTGTGGCGGGCATGCTGGGGCTGGCGCTGTGCATGCCACGCGGCGAGGCCGGGGTGGATGCAGCCGGAGGGGGCGCGTGGAAGGGCATCACGGCCATCACCCATCCCCAGCTGCTGATCACCGCCGGTATCGGCGCGCTCGTCAGCATCGCCACGTTCTCGTTCTTTACGTTCGTGTCCCCGTACCTGCAGCAGGTGACGGCGGTGGATGTGCAGTGGCTGAGCCTGGGGATGCTGTTGTTCGGCCTGTGTGCCATCGCCGGCAATCTGCTGGGCGGCGCCCTTGCCGACGCCATGGACGTGGATCGCAGCCTCCGGCTGGCGCTGGGTGCATTGGCGCTGAACCTGCTCGGGTTGTACGGCTGCGCACGCATGCCAGTGGTGATGATGATTCTGATCGGCACGCTGGGCATCTGCTTCTTCTCCATCGTGACGCTGCTGACCCTGCGACTGCTCAGGCAGGCCCAGCGCTTCATTCCCCGCTACAGTTCGGTGGCCGCGGGGCTGAACATCGCCTCCTTCAATCTCGGCACGGCGCTGGGCGGTGCACTGGGCAGCCTCACGATCGGCTTTGCGACCTTGGCGTCCGTCCCGCTGACGGGCGCGGGGGCGGCGGTGCTGGCGTTGATGGTGCTGTACCTGCAGGGGCGACGCGTGACAGCGCTTGAATCCTCGGTCCCCTGACCGGGATCAACCCGCCGGGTGGGGCGCGCCCCGCCAGGCGGGAGTCATCCAGCGCGTCCGGCCGTGCCCTGCAACATCGAGACGGCGGGGGGAGTAAAATGCCCTACCGTCGATGCGTGGCCGAGGCTCATCGCAATGCCTTATACCAATAGCGACACCCTGCTGCGGCTGCGCGATCAGATTCCTTCCTTCCGGTGCGTCGTCGGCTGCCACGACTGCTGTGGCCCGGTCACCGTGTCGAGCGAGGAGATGGCGCGCCTGCCGGTGAAAAGCGAGGCCGAGCGCGACGCTGCGCTGGCCGAACTCAGTTGCCCCCATCTTGGCGAACACGGGTGCGAGATCTACCACGAACGCCCGCTGATCTGCCGATTGTTCGGGACCACCCCGCGTCTGCGCTGCCCCAATGGCCAGCGGCCGGTCTATATGATCGACGAGGCGGTCGAAGCGGACATTCATCGCTATCTGGCCAGCACTCGGCAGGTGCTGCTGTAGCTGAGCGGGACCGGCAGGGACGCGCCCCGCCTCCCGCGTCCCGCTACTGATGCCGCATCACCGCGGCCAGATGCTCCTCCGGGTCGATCATGTGTGAGTGGTCGTCCTGGTCCAGCTGGATTTCCGCCCACTGGATGGTGCCGTTGAACCGGCCGCGCTCGGTCACATAGCCTTCGTACACCGGCATGCCGGTGTCGATGCCCACGTCCAGACCTTCATCGAAGGAGTAGTACAGCGGATGGGTGCGCTCGATCGCGCCGCTGCCCACCGCCTTGCCGTCGATGTACAGGGTGACCGTGCCACCGCGGCCGATGCCGCCGCCGGCGTAGGCAAACTCCGCCCGCACCTGGTGGCGCCCGGTGCCGATTTCCGTATCCGAGAGCACGGTTTTACGCAGCAGGCCGCAGTGGTTGTAGTGGTAGCCCAGCTTGCCGTTCTCGGCGAAGAACGACCAGCCACCGGTGCGCCCGCCCTGGGCGATGATGGCGCCATTGAGCTTTCCCTCGGCCGGGGCGTCGATCTCGGCGGTGACCGCGTAGGAGCGGTTTTTGACGTTGATCGCCACGTTCTCGCCGAGGCGGGTCATGCCCGGGTACAGGCGCAGGGTCTCGCCGGTGGTCAGGGTGGGGCGCCCGGCCAGCTGGGGATTCATGCGCTCGGCGGCGCGGTCGTCGATGGGCAGGACGTTGTGCCGTACCGCCTCGATCAGGAACAGCTGCTGCAGTTCGGCCAGCTTGTCCGGCTGGGCGGCGGCGAGGTTGTCGGACTGGGTCCAGTCCGTGCGGGTGTCGTAGAGCTCCCAGACGTCCTGCGAGAAGTCCACGCCCTTGGCCACCACGTCCCACGGGGTGCGGTGCTTGGTCTGCGCGGTCCAGCCGTCGTGGTAGATGCCGCGGTTGCCCATGATCTCGAAGTACTGGGTGAGGTGGCGCTCGTCGGCCTCGGCGTCGTTGAAGGTGTAGGCCATGGACACGCCGTGCATCGGCACCTGGGTGACGCCGTTGACGGTATGCGGCTGCGCCAGCCCGGCCAGGTCGAGGATGGTCGGTGCCACGTCGATGACGTGGTGCCACTGGCTGCGCAGCTCGCCACTGCCGGCGATGCGCGCCGGCCAATGCACGATGGTGCCGTTGCGCGTGCCGCCGTAATGCGAGGCCACCTGCTTGGTCCACTGGTACGGCGTGCACAGCGCGTGCGCCCAGCCGACGGCGTAGTGGTTGTAGGCCCTGGGCCCGCCCACCTCGTCCAGATGCTGCTTCCAGAACGCGGCGGTTTCATACTCGGCACCGCCATTGGAAGCCGTGGTGAGCATGAAGGCGCCGTTGATGCCACCCTCGGCCGAGGCGCCGTTGTCGCCGATGATGAAGTACACCAGGGTGTCGTCGAGTACACCCAGTTCTTCCAGCGCGTCGATCACCCGCCCGGTGTGGTGGTCGGCGTATTCGAGGAAGGCGGCATACACCTCCATCTGATGCGCCAGGATCGGCTTGAGCTCGGCTGGCATGTCGTCCCAGGCGGGAATGCCCTCCGGGCGCGGGGTGAGCACCGCATCGGCAGGGATGACGCCCAACCCGCGCTGGCGGGCGAAAGTCGCTTCGCGCAGCGCATCCCAACCTTGATCGAAGCTGCCCTTGTACTTGGCGATCCAGTCCTTGGGCACATGGTGCGGCGCGTGCGTGGCGCCGGGGGCGAAGTACACGAAGAAGGGCTTGTCCGGGGTCAGGCTCTTCTGCAGCCGCACGTAGTCGATGGCCTTGTCGGCCAGATCGGGCATGAGGTGGTAGGCCGGGTCCAGCGGTGCCTCGACCGTGGACACGCCGTCGATCAGGGCGGGTGTCCACTGGTTGGTCTCCCCGCCGATGAAGCCGTAGAAGCGCTCGAAGCCACTGAAGGCCGGCCAATGGTCAAACGGACCCGTCGGCCCGGATTCCCACACCGGCACTTCGTGGCACTTGCCGAACTGGGCGGTGTTGTAGCCGTTCTGGCGCAGGATCTCCGGCAGCGGTACGGCCGAGTTGGGGCGGGTGGAGCGGTAGCCGGGCGCGGGCGTGGCGGTCTCGGTGATGTGGCCCATGGCCACCGCATGGTGGTTGCGGCCCGAGAGCAGCGCCGCCCGCGTGGGTGAGCACAACGCGGTGGTGTGGAACCGGGTGTAGCGCAGGCCGCCGTTGGCGAGCCGGTCGGCGGTAGGGGTGCGTACCGGGCCGCCGAAGGCACTGGCGGCACCGAAGCCGACGTCATCGAACAGGATCAGCAGGACATTGGGCGCACCCTCGGGCGGGCGCTTGGCGGTGATCGCCGGCAGCTTCACGCCCAGCTTCTTGGCGTCGAAGGAGAGCGGTCCCTGGTAGGCCTGGTCGGGAATGGGAAGGGAGCTGCCGGGGAGTTCCTGACTCATGATCGCGCCTCGGTGAACGGGTTACCCAGTCTCGCGGCGGCATCCTGGGCTGGCATCCGAAAAAAAACGGTGTGGCGGGTTGGTAGAAGTACTGGCGCTTCAGTGCGCTGCATTTCTCCCGGGGCCACCGCGCGTGGGTGGATTCAGTAGATTTACCGCGCAGCATCAGTAGTTATGCGGACGATGGCGGGGGGCGCGGGTGGGGATACTGGTGGCGCCTTCCCTTCACGTCGATCCCAACAACAGGATATGCGCGATGAACGATGACGTTCAGAACCTGCCCCTCCCACCCCCCACATTCGGCGGCAGCATCAGCGAGAACTACAAGCAGGCCAAGGCCGATTTTCCGCAGCCCGTCTCACCCCCTGCCGGGGCACCGGACGTGCTGGTCATCCTGATCGACGATCTGGGCTACGGGGGGACCTCGATGTTTGGCGGCCTGATACCTACGCCCAACATCGACACGCTGGCCAAGGCCGGGCTGCGCTACAGCCACTTCCACAACTGCGCGCTGTGCTCACCCACCCGGGCCGCGTTGTTGTCCGGGCGCAACCATCACCGCACCGGCAACGGCTCCATTACCGAAGGCTCCACCGGCTTCCCCGGCTACAACAGCATGTGGTCCGATGACAACGCCGCCATTCCCCAGGTGCTGGCCTACAACGGCTACACCACGGCGGCGTTCGGCAAGTGGCACAACACCCCCGATTGGGAAACCAGCCCGGTGGGGCCCTTCGACCGCTGGCCCACCGGCAAGGGGTTCCAGACCTTCTACGGGTTCATGGGCGGGGAGACCAATCAGTTCACCCCGCAACTGTTCCGCAACACCACGCCGGTGGAGCCGGACAAGACTCCCGAGCAGGGCTACCACCTCACCGATGACCTGGCCACCAAGGCGATTGAATGGCTGCATACCCGCCAGTCGATCACCCCGGATCGCCCGTGGTTCCTGTACTGGGCACCGGGTGCGATGCACGCCCCGCACCATGTGCCGGAACGCTACATCACCCCGTTCAAGGGACGCTTTGACATGGGCTGGGATGCCTACCGGGCCGAGCTGTTCGAGAGCCAGAAGAAGATCGGTGCGGTCCCGCCGGATGCGCAGTTGACCCCGCGCCCGGCGGAACTGCCGGCCTGGGACACGCACAGAGCCGACGAAAAGCGCCTGTTTGCCCGCCAGATGGAATGCTTCGCCGGCTTCCTGACCCACCTGGACGAGCATGTGGGCCGGCTGCTGGATGCGGTGAACGCGCTGCCCAATGCCGACAACACCCTGATCATCGCCGTGCTTGGCGACAACGGCTGCAGCCCCGAAGGCGGCCTGTTCGGCACGTTGAACAACATGGCCACCCAGAATGGTTTCCCCGACGACGTGGCCAGCATGCTGCCGGCGATCGATGAGATAGGGCAGGGCCACCACGAGAACCACTTTGCCGTCGGCTGGGCCTGGGCGATCGATTGCCCGTTCCAGTGGACCAAGCAGGTGGCCAGCCATTTCGGCGGCAACCGCACCGGCGTCTCGGTGACCTGGCCGGCGCGGATCAAGGCCGGCGGTCAGCTGCGTGCGCAGTTCCAGCACGTGGTGGACATCGCGCCCACCATCTACGAGGCCGCAGGCATCGCGTTCCCGGAGGCGGTGAACGGCATCCGGCAGCAGGCGCTGGACGGCAGCAGCTTCATCCACACCTTCGCCGACGCCACCGCGCCTTCCACCCACCTCACGCAGTACTTCGAAAATGCGGGCAACCGCGCCATCTACCACGATGGCTGGATCGCCTCGGCCCATCACGGCGTGCCGTGGGTGTTGCTGGGGCGCGACGGCAACTTCGAGAAGGACCATTGGGAGCTGTATGACCTCAGCCAGGACTTCAGCCAGGCCAATGACCTCTCGGCCGAACAGCCGGAGAAACTGGCCGAGCTGCTTGCCATCTTCAAACAGGAGGCGGAAGCCAATTTCGTGTTTCCGCTCGATGACCGCTTCTCCGAGCGCGCCCACATCCCTGATCGCCCGAGCGTGACCCGCGGCCGCTCACGCTTCAAGTACTACGCCGGAACCACCCGGATCAGCGAAGGCACCGCTCCGGATGTAAAGGCGCGCAGCCATTCCATCACCGCCCGCCTGGTGATTCCGGCTGGTGGCGCGGAAGGTGTAATCGTGGCTGCCGGGGGCGGCGCTGGCTACACCTTCTTCATCAAGGACGGTGAGTTGATGTACGAGAACAACTTCTTTGGGCGCGAGCGCGACCTGCTTCGTGCCGGTGGCACGCTGCCTGAGGGGGAGGTCACCGTGGCCTTCCATTACACCCATGAGAGCAGGCAGTACGGTGGCGGTGGGACAGGCTGGCTGGAGATCGATGGGAAGGAGGTGGCCCGACAGGCCTTCGCGCATGTGCCGCCTGCACGCTACAGCGCCACCGAGACGCTGGATATCGGCCGTGATCTGGGTGAGGCCGTGTCGCGCCAGTATCGATCACCGTTTGTCTTCACCGGCACGCTGAAGGACGTGGTGTTCGAAGTGGGGTGAGGTAGCGGCCGGAGGCCTCCGCCTGCTCCCGTAGCTGGACGATGCCCAGCTACGGGCGGCCCACCGGTGGGCCTTGCCCGGGTAACCGCTACTGCTCCCTCGCCACCGCTCAGGAGCAGCGCGCTCACCTCAGTGGCGGGCGTTGTCCTTGGCCTTGCCCACTTCACTCTGTACCTTGCCGACGTTCTTCTGGGCCTTGCCCTCAAGCTCCTGGGCCTTGTCGCCGGTGACCTTGCCAGCCACTTCCTTCACGGTGCCCTTGACCTGGTTCTTTGCACCTTCGGTACGGTTCTTGTCCATGTTCAACGCCTCGCATAGCGCCCGGAGTGGGCTTGGCCATGCTGCTTGCATGGGGGGTGTGGCGTGAGTGAAATCCGCGGAAATCGCGCGCATGGATACCAAACGGTTCAGGGTTGGAGGATTCGCCGTGCAGGCCGGGCAGCACCACGCGGCGTGCATTGTCCGTGCACTCGCGCTGCACATCGCGCGCCCTACAGTTCCGCCCATCCCTTCCCAGGCCGGCGCCCGTGAACCTGCAGACCTCCGTCTCCCTTCCGCTTCCCCGGCGCGCGATGCCCGACAGCTGCCATTTCGATCTGCTGGATGTGAACGCGCTGCAGGACCCCAGCAGCGGACGCATCGTGCACCTGTATTCGATGGTTGCGCGTTGCCTGTCGTGCGAGGTGATCTTCCAGGCGCAGGAAGGCAACGGATTGGTCAGTACCTCGGCGGCGCGTGTGCTGAAGTGCCCCACCGGGTGTGGCGAGCAGGCTTTCAGAGGCGCGGCCCTGCGGCAGTGGCGCCTGCCGTCGGCCTGATCGAAACGCCGCGGAAGATCCGGGGCGCATGAGTGCGCGCTGCGCACCGGTCAGCTGCACAGACCCCACTTTTCGGCGCTGGCCGGTTCCTGCTTGTAGATGGCGCCGGCGAAGTCCATGTGCAGCCCGGTCCAGTCACCGGCATCGCGCTGGGCCAGCACTCCAACGTGCCGGGGCTTGCGTTCGGGCTTGCCGCTGACGTCCCAGCCAGCCTTCTTCACTTCAAGCACTGCCTGCCCACTGCAGCTGACCGGTTCATGCAGCCATGCGCTGGCACGCCTGTGCGCGATGCCGAATCAGGCGCCCTGCGTGGCAAACCGCAGACGGTTGTGGTCCGGGTCCACCACCATCATTTCGCGTCCGCCCCACGGCACGTCGGCCGGCGCGCGGAACACCGCTGCCCCGGCGGCCACGAAGGCGCGATGCAGCGCATCCACGTCGGGCACGTGGATGTACACCGCGCCACCGGGTTCGCAGTCGCCGGCATGTTCGGTGAGAAACAGCAGCTGCCCCTCGCGGCTGATCTGCACGAACAGCGGCATGCCCGGTTCGAAACGGTGTTCCCAGTCGATGGCAAACCCCATCCGCTGGTAGAACGGCACGCTGACAGCAGCCTGGGTCATGCGCAGCTGGGGGATGACGGTCTGTGGCATGGCGGTCTCGGTACGGAGGGGCAAGGCATGACTGATGGTAGCGCCGTGGGCGCTGCGCGGCTGTGTACCGGCGATGCCATGGGCAATCAGGGGGGCCGGCTGCCGCAACCGGCCCTGCGTTTCATGCGCTGGCGTGTGCCTGTTGGCCTGCGGCCTCGGCCACCTTGCGTGCCCTGTCGAACGCCGCGGCGGCCTTGGCAGGCGTGGCCAGGTGCTGGAAGCGGACCCTGCCTGGCTGGCCGCGCTTGCCCTTGCGGATGGCCAGCACGCAGGCGTCGCGGTCCAGGCGCAGGGTGGTGACCTCGCGCTCGCTGGCGAGCTGCAGGCGCACGACGTCCGCGTCGCCGCGTTGGCCGTGCCAGAGCAGGGCGATGTCGGTGACGTCGCGTTCCAGGGCATCCAGCAGGGTGCTTGCCAGTGCGGTACGTACCCCGCCATGGGCGCTGTACTGGTAGCGCCTGTCCACGGCAGGATCGAGTGGGACCACGTGCTGGTCTTCATTTTCGGCGTCAGCCAGCAGCCACTGCGGCTGGCCATGGGCGTCCACCACCAGCGGCCGGTGTCCGTCGACGGCGGCGCTGGCCAGGATCTCGGCCGGTGACAGCAGCCGGCGGCCATGGCCGGGGTAGTGCCAGCCGGTGCAGGCATGCTGCTGCCAGTACGCCACCAGCGCGTCGGGCAGGGGGTGGTGGCGGGAGGCGGCCAGCGCATCGATGTCGGCCGCGCTGGCCGGGCCGTCGCGGCGCACGCCCAGGGCGGTACCCGCGGGCTTGAGCACGTGCGCGGCGAGGTAGGTGGCCACGACGTCCACGGTCTGCTCCAGCGATTCGGCCAGCGTGTCGGCGTGGACGGCGCGCACTTCCGTGAGCCAGTCCAGCACGGACAGATCCTGCGGCCGCTTGAAGTCGTCCTGGTATTCGATGGTGTAGGTGAAGCCACCCGCTCGGCGTGCGTCCACTTCCAGCGCGTTCACCGCGGCCAGCGCGGCATCGCCGAGCAGACGGTTGCCGTCGGCGTCGGTCCAGGCCTGGTTGCGCAGGCGCAGGTAGGTGCCACCGGGCTTGCGCGGGTTGTACAGGGTGCGCGACACCTCGCCATGGCCGGCGCGGTACCACGGGTCGCAGGCCACGAACGACCTGGGCGGGTTGGCCGTAACCGCGGCAAACCACTGCGCCGCCTCGGCAGCGCTGGCAAAGCGCAGTGCCAGGTTGACCTGGCCGGCGGCGTTGTTTTCGCCGTGGATGACGTTGATGGCGGCACCCAGGCGGGTCCAGTCATAGAAGGTCTCGCCCTTCCAGCACATCCACCGTTCGGAGACCTCGGTCGCGTCATGGAAGAACGCCGGGCCTTCGTCGCGCAACGTGTAGCCCTGTAGCTGGAAGGGTGGGGCGACGATCGCGTAACCGTCGAAGTAATGCGTGTTGCCCAGGACGTCCTGGAACAGGCTGGTGCCGCTGACGGGGTCGCGGTACCAGGCGAACGCGGCGGTGCCGCCCGCCAGTTGGCCCAGGGCCTGCAAGGTGATGCGGGTGTCCGGCGTGCCGTCGGCGCGCGCCTGCTGCAGACGCGCGTGCTGGCTGGCCAGTTCGCGTTCGGCCTTGCCATCGAGCGCGTCCTGCAGCCTGGCCTGCAGATCGGCCGTGCTGAAGGGGTCGAACGCGGCATCGGTGCGCGCACCGGGTTCCCGTGCAGGCCCGTCGATGGCAGTGGCGCGATGATGGAAGGCGCGTACCTGTGCCGGCTGCTGCTGGAGCAGCGCCAGCGAGCTGCCGAGCAGCAGGAGGTACTTCAGCTGCGCGCGCGAGGCGCTGTCGTCCGGCAACGGCCAGTCCAGGACGAGCGCGGCCACGTCCAGGGCAGGCTGGGTGCGCTTGTCCCAGGCATGCACGCTGACGCAGTAAGTGGCGGCAGCGGCGATGCGGGGGCATTCGCGCAGGCGCTGCATGACCTGCGCATGCAGCGGCGGCGACCAGCAGCCGTGCAGTGCCCAGTAGACGCCTCGCACGTAGGCCTGCTCTTCCCAAAGCCGATCGATCAGGAAGCTGGCGGTATCAGGGTCCTGCTTGCCGAGCTCCCCCAGGCTGTCGTAAAGGCGGGACAGCACCTCCTCGCTGGCTGGCTGGCCGGCGGCCATGGCCGCCGATTCTGCCTGCAGGGCCCGGCGCAGGGTGGGGGCCAGGTCGGGCGTGCCCAAGCCGCTCAGGATACGCGGCGACCAATGGTCGTCCTGGCGCGCCTGCACGCGCGCCAGGGCCCAGTGGAACAGGCGCTGGCGCTGGGCAGTGTCCAGCGCGGTCTGAAATGGCTGGATGGCCTGCCCGAGCCGGTCCACCAGCACGCTCTTCACCGGCGCCCGCTCGAGCAGCGCCATCAAGGGCTCGAACAGGCGGGCATCGCCCCAGAGCGGCTGCAGGCCCTCAAGAACGGCGTCGGCACGGGCGTCGGCATCCATCTCGGCACTGATATCGCCGGCGGGTGGCTCCTCGCCGATCAGCGCCACGAGCATGGGCACCAGCCCGTCACCTGGATCGGTGATGCGCGCGCAGATGTCCGGCAGCAAACGCCGCTGCAGGCGTGGGGCCAGCTGCGGCAGGGCGCGCTGCAGCAGCGCGCCACGGCCGTGCAGCGGGCTGCCCAGCACGAAGCGGATGGCCCATTCGCGGTCTTCGTCGGCGTCGGCCAGCTCCGGACGACGCGTCAGGCGGATGGCCATGGCTTCGCGGGTGGCCGGCGCGGCGGCTGCGACGCCCTCGTCAAAGCTGGGTGCATCCCAGATGGTGAGGAGGTCGTCGGCAAGGTGGCGCAGGTGGGCCCGTGCATCGGCGGCGATCACCTCAATGCCCAGCAGGGTCTGTGCGTGCTCGAGCATGTCCAGCACACGCGTCATCAGGTCGTCCCACGCCAGCAATGGGGTGACCACCCGCAGCAGGGCATCGCCATCGCCGATCAAGGGCAGGATGGGATGCAGGGCTTTCACCGCGTCCAGCGGGGCGTGCGCGGTGGCGGCCATCAGGCGGGTGGCGCGGTCGGCCGCGGCACCGGCGGGCTGGCCGAGGTGGTTCTGCAGGTAGGCGCGCAGCGCCCACACCGCCGTCGCGTCCGCCTGGATGCGATCGAGCGATTGCAGGGCCTGCGCCGCATCGAAGGTGTCGGGGTCGTTCTGCAGCGCGAGGGTGAGCTCGTCCACCAGCTCCATGCCGACCGTGTGCGGGGATACCGCCATGGCGCGCAGCCGCTGCTGCACCGGTGCAGCCGAGTCGATCTGGGCGAGGAGCAGCAGGCGCGCGCGGCGGTGGGCAAACCCGGGCACGACCGCGATGTCGGCATCGTCGGCCAGGTGCCCGAACACGGCGACGAATGCCTGCAGCAGCGGCACCTCGGTGGGCCCGATGGCCGCCAGCACCTTGGCCAGGCGTGCGTCCTGCCCCAGCAGGCTGGCATGCAGCAGCCAGTACAGGGCCAGGTGGGGGTCGCGGGCCAGGCGTGGCAGTTCCTTGCGGAAGCAGCGCTGGTCGTCGCCCGGTTCGGGGAACAGCGGGATGTAACGGGTGTACGCGTCCAAGGCCAGGGTGTCGGGGCTGTGCAGGGCGTTGCCCTGGTGGTCGCGGGCGGGCAGCGCCAGGGCGTGCATCAGCCACTGGAAGCGTGCCAGCAGCGCGGGGCTGTCGCCGGCCTGGGCGCTGGGCGTGCAGGCGTATTCGGCCAGCAGCGCGGCTTCGGAGTCTTCGCCCTTGGCCAGCCGGGCGCGGCAGGCCAGGTAATCCTCGAGGCTGGCAAAGCGCAGCTCCAGCTGCCGTGTTTCGTGATCCTGCCACCACACGCTGCCGTCGCCGCGCAGGTCCAGCAGGGTGTAGTTGTCGCCGCTGTCGTCGAGCACCACGAAGCCGGACAGGGTCTTGTCGATGCCGCCGAAGTACAGCGGGTTGCGCGACAGGTGCGCGTGGACCAGGTCGTCGAGGTCGGCCTGGGCGAAATCCGTATCGATCGCCGCGGCAATCGCGGCAGTAACAGGCAGCGCATAGAAGCGTGACAGGGAAGCGGTGTGTTGCATGGCACATCCATGTTGTTGAAGTGACCCGCGCGGCGCGCCCGGCGCAGGATGACGGCGGCGTATTCCCCACGCTGCCGTCACATTCTAGGCCGAGCGCGACAGCGGTGGTCAATCCGGTTGCCCGGCGCGGACCGGCGCGTGGATGGCGAAGGGTGCGGACAGGCTGTGGCAGTCAATCAAACCGGACGCCCCGACGAGGGCGGCGAGCAGGTGCACCGCGATCGGGGCACCTGCGTGACGGCAGAAAGGGTGCCGGGCGCGTTCGTCGGGTCGATCACACTGCCCCTTGCTGGCGACGGTGCATCGTCATCGGCGCTGATCCGCCGCAATCGAGGCCTGTTGGATGCCAACCGGTCGCGTTCGAACGTAGAGTCTTAATGATTCAGTGTGCGTCATCAGTGAGCTGCCCCTAGGGCGAATGGATAAGCACATAGCGTTTGCGCATGTCGGTTCACGCAACTGTCGTGCCAAGTTCACGGCGCATTGATTGAGCAGGGGAGTAGATTCGAATCACGCCCCAAGTAATGGCTGGGGTTCCCCCCTCTTCGCGGTTTTCTCCTGACTATTGCTTGCGCCGGCCATTCCGGTTCGAGGTGGAGTCTGCTGCGTCGCGCCCATCTGCCATCGAGTCCCCCATGCCTACGCGCCAACTCCCCCTCGCGTCTTCGGCGGCCAGTGCCGAAGCGTTCTCCCAGCGTGATGCCATCCTGGTACGACGACACAAGCCGTCTGCATTGCAGGGCGGGCTGACCGGTCGTTCCAATGCCTTGCCCGAGTCGGCACGCCGCGTGCTGTTCGTGGTCTCGGAGATGGCCGATTACGTGAAGGCCGGCGGTCTCGGCGACGTGGCGGCGGCATTGCCTCGCGCGCTGCGTGACCGCGCGGACATGCGGGTGCTGATTCCCGGCTACAGCGAAGTGCTCGCGCGCACCGGGCCGATCCAGGTGGTGGGGCAGACCGAGGCGCACGCGGCGCTGCCGGCATGCGTGATCGGCCACACCGTGCTCGACGATGGCCTGCCGGTGTATGTGCTGATCTGCCCGGAGCTGTACGAACGGGAGGGCACTCCCTACGTGGACAACGCCGGCGCGCCTTGGGCGGACAACGCGGTGCGGTTTGCCACGCTGTCGCGTGCCGCTGCGCTGATCGCCGCGGGCGAGACGGGCATGGAATGGCAGCCGGACCTGCTGCACCTCAACGACTGGCCGTGTGCCTTGGCCGCGGCGTACGTGCGCTGGCTGGGCAGCGCGGCGTCGTGCCTGCTGACCATCCACAACCTGGCCTACCAGGGCTTGTTCCCGAGCCTGCTGGCGCCGGACCTGGGCATCGACGAGGCGCAGTGCGAAGCGCTGGAGTTCCACGGGCAGCTGTCGTTTCTGCGCGGCGGCATCGTGCATGCCGACCAGGTGAACACGGTGAGCATCAGCTACGCCGCGCAGATCACCGCGCCGGCCGAGGGCTGCGGACTGGACCGGTTGCTGTCACGCCGCGCCGCGCTGGGCCACCTGAGCGGGATCGTCAACGGCATCGACGCCAGCTGGGACCCGAGCACCGACCGGCACCTGCCGGCGCATTTCGACGTGCGCAGCTTCGACGGCCGCGACCACAACGCCCGCCACGTGCGTCGCGCTTTCGCGCTGCCGGAGAGCCGCGGGCCGCTGTTTGCGGTGGTATCGCGGCTGGTGCACCAGAAGGGCCTGGACCTGACCTGCGACGTGGCGCCGCAGATCGTGGCCGCCGGCGGGCAGCTGGTGATCATCGGCGGTGGCGAGCCGGCGATCGAGGAGCAGGTGCGCGCGTTGGCGCGGCGCTTCCCGGGCAGTGTGTCGGCCTATATCGGTTTTGACGAAACGCTGGCGCGGCGGATGTTCGCCGGCGCTGATTTCCTGCTGATGCCGTCGCGCTTCGAGCCGTGCGGGCTCAGCCAGATGTATGCGCAGCGGTTTGGCTGCCTGCCGATCGCGCATGCGACCGGTGGTTTGATCGATACGGTGGACGACGGGGTCACCGGCTTCCTGTTCAATGGCCCGGACGCGGACATGCTGCGCCGCTGCGTGCAGCGCGCCTTCCGCACCTTCCGCCAGCCGCGCCTGATGGCCGCGATGCGTCGCGCCGCCATGCTGCGCCCCAGCGGTTGGGAGGTGGCCGGCACGCACTACATCGACCTCTACCAGCGCACCGCCGAGGCCCGCGCATGACCGTGGGCTGCGAACTGCAGGTTCCCGCGCCGCAGGGCCAGGACGGCCCATCGGGCGCTTCGGCTGCCGAGGAACCGTTGTCGGCGGCGCTCGCCGCGCTGGCCGCCGGCGCCCCCGGTGATGCGTTCGCGCTGCTGGGGCCGCACCGCGATCGCCACGGGCGCTGGCGGCTGCATGTGCTGTTTCCCGGCGCGCTGGGCGTGCAACGGCGCGACGCGGGCGGGCGCTGGCAGCCGATGGCGGCATTGGGCGAGGGCGTGTTCGGGTCCGCATGCGAGAGTGCAGGAGTGGCATTGCTGCGGGTGGACTGGGGCACGCATCAGCAGGAGATCGAGGATGTGTTCGGGTTCGGCCCGCAGCTGGATGCGGCGCTGCTTGCCGGCATCCCTGCGGGCGACCCGCACAGCATCCGCACCGGTCTGGGCGCACGGCTGGCCGTGGACCAGGGCGTGCAGGGCGTGCGCTTTTCGGTCTGGGCGCCGAACGCACGCCGGGTGGCGGTGCTGGGCGAGTTCAACAACTGGGACGGCCGGCGTCATCCGATGCGGTTCCGGGCGGAGGCCGGTGTCTGGGAGATCTTCATACCGCGCGTGGTCGCCGGTGCGCGCTACAAGTTCGAGATCATCGCCGCCGACGGCACGCACCTGACCGACAAGGCCGACCCGATGGCGCGCCAGTGCGAGCCGTTGCCGGGCACCGCATCGGTGGTGGGTTCGGAGGTGGGCCATGCGTGGCAGGACCAGGCGTGGATGCGCACGCGTGCGGCCAATGCGGCCGGAGCGATCTCCATCTATGAACTGCATGCCGGTTCGTGGCGTCGTGGTGCCGGTGGCGCCGTGCTGGACTGGGACCAGTTGGCCGACGCGCTGATCCCCTATGTGCTGCAGCTGGGCTTCAGCCATGTGGAACTGCTGCCGGTGAGCGAGCATCCCTTCGGCGGCTCGTGGGGGTACCAGCCGCTGGGCCTGTACGCACCCACCGCACGCCACGGCGACCCGGAAGGGTTCGCGCGCTTCGTGGACCGCTGCCACCAGCAGGGCCTGGGCGTGATCGTGGACTGGGTGGGTGCGCATTTCCCCTCCGACGCGCACGGCATGCAGCGTTTCGACGGCACTGGCCTGTACGAACACGAGGACCCGCGCCAGGGGCTGCATCCGGATTGGGACACGCTGATCTACAACTACGGGCGCAGCGAGGTGTCCGGGTTCCTGATCGGCGCCGCGCTGGAGTGGATCGATCGCTTCCACATCGACGGGCTGCGCGTGGACGCGGTGGCCTCGATGCTCTACCGCGACTACAGCCGCGAGGACGGGCAATGGATTCCCAACGCGCATGGCGGCCGCGAGAACCTGGAGGCGATCGATTTCCTGCGCGCACTCAACACCGCCATTTCCAGCACCTACCCGGGCGTGGTGGTGATCGCCGAGGAATCCACGGCATGGCCCGGCGTGACCGCGCCGGCCGCCGAGGGCGGGCTGGGCTTTTCCCACAAATGGAACATGGGCTGGATGCACGATACCTTGAGCTACCTGCAGCGCGACCCGATCCATCGCTCGCACCACCACAGCGAGATGACCTTCAGCGCGATGTATGCCTTCTCCGAGCAGTTCGTGCTGCCGCTCTCGCATGACGAAGTGGTGCACGGCAAGGGCTCGCTGCTGGGCAAGATGCCGGGCGACCGCTGGCAGCAGCTGGCCAACCTGCGCGCCTACTACGGCTTCATGTGGGCCCATCCGGGCAGCAAACTATTGTTCATGGGCGGCGAATTTGCCCAGGCGACCGAATGGGACCACGACGGCGAACTGGACTGGGCACTGGCGGCCCAGCCCGGACATGCCGGGGTGGCACGGGCGATTGCAGACCTGAACCGGTTGCTGCACGACATCCCCGCGCTGCGGCATGGCAATCGCAGCGAGGAAGGCTTTGAGTGGAGCGTGGGCGATGACCACGTCAACAGCGTGCTGGCCTTCATCCGGCATGAGGTAACGGGCCGTGCCGGGGCGCTGCTCGCGGTGAGCAACTTCACCCCGGTGGCGCGGCATGGCTACCGCGTGGGGGTGCCGCGTGCCGGCCGCTGGCGCGAGGTGTTCAACAGCGACAGCCGCTTCTACGGCGGCAGCGATGCGGGCAACCATGGCCAGGTCGAGGCCGAGTGGATCGCCATGCATGGTCATGCGCAGTCGATCGTACTGACCTTGCCGCCGCTGTCCACGATCTACCTCCAGGTGGTTGAGTGACGCCTGGGCGGCGGCAACTGGGCGCATGGCGGCAGGACGACGGCGGATACTGCTTCCGGCTATGGGCACCGGCGGCGCGTGGCGTGGAACTGTTGCTGGAAGGCGAGGTCGTGCCGATGGTGTCCGAGCACGATGGCTGTCATGCGGTGACCTGTGCCTGCGCGCCGGGCAGTCGCTACCGGTTCCGCATCGACGGCACGCTGAGCGTTCCCGACCCGGCCTCGCGCTGGCAGCCGGAAGGCCTCAAGGGGGCCAGCGCGATTCCCGACGAACACGCCTATGCCTGGCAGACCACCGGGGGCGCCGGGCGGCCCTGGTCCGAAGCCGTGCTGTATGAGGTGCACGTAGGCGCGGTGGGCGGCTACACGGCGCTGCAGGCGCAGCTTCCGGCCCTGGCGGCGATGGGCATCACCGCCCTGCAGCTGATGCCGCTGGCCACGTTCGCCGGCGCCCGCAACTGGGGCTATGACGGCGTGCTCCCCTATGCACCGGCCTCGGTGTATGGCACCCCCGACGAGCTCAAGGCACTGATCGATGCCGCCCACGCGCTGCGCATGATGGTGCTGCTGGATGTGGTGTTCAATCACTTCGGCCCCGAGGGCAATGAGCTGGCCGCCTATGCCCCGCAGTTCTTCCGCGAGGACGTGCGCACACCGTGGGGCGCGTCCATCGACTTCCGGCAGCCGTGGGTGCAGCGCTTCTTCATCGACAATGCGCTGATGTGGCTGCGCGAGTATCGCTTTGACGGGCTGCGCCTGGATGCGGTGCACGCGATCCATCCGCAGACGTTCCTGGTGACGCTGCGTGAAGCGATCCACGCCGATGGCCCTGCACACGCGGTGGACCTGGTGGTGGAGAATGAGAACAACGCGGCCTCGTTGCTGGGCGAGGGCTACACCGCGCAGTGGAATGACGATTTCCACAATGCGCTGCATGTGCTGTTGACCGGCGAGACCGAAACCTACTACGCCGATTTCGCCGGCGCGCCGGCCGCGCGGCTGGCCCGGGTGCTGTCGGAAGGGTTCGCCTGGCAGGGCGAGGTCAACCGGCACGGCAATCGCCGCGGCGAGCCGAGCGCTGGCTTGTCGCCGGACCATTTCGTGGTGTTCGCGCAGAACCATGACCAGATCGGCAACCGTGCGTTGGGTGACCGGCTGCAGGGCTCGGTGGCGCCCGCGCGGTTGCGCGTGGCGCATGCACTGACGGCATTGACGCCGATGGTGCCGCTGTTCTTCATGGGCGAGCCGTGGGGAGCGCGCGAGCCGTTCCTGTTCTTCACCGACTTCGAGCCGCCGCTGGACCAGGCGGTCCGCGAGGGGCGGCGCAGGGAGTTCAGCCAGCTGAAGGCTTTCGCCGAGCCAGCCTCGCGCGAAACGATCCCCGATCCGAATGCGGTCGAGACCTTCCTGGCCTCGCGCTGCCCGCTGCCGTCGCCGGCCGCGCTGGCCCAGAACCCGTGGCTGGCCGACTTCACCGCCTTCCTGGCCCTGCGTCGGCGCTATCTGGTTGCGGGCGCGCGGCACGCGCGCAGCCTCGGTGGCACGGTGTTGGCCGAACACGCGATCGCCGCCGGCTGGGCGTTGCCCGAGGGCCAGTGGTGGCTGGCCTTCAACCTGGGCCAGACCCCGGTGGCCGCCGCCTTGCCAGCGGGCCAGACCGTCCTCCAGTTGGGTGAGGTGGATGACCAGGGCCGGTTGGCACCGGCATCGCTGATAGCGCGCTGGGTGACAGCATGACCAACGCCGCTGACGAACTGGCTGAGCTGGCCGCGCGCGTAGGCGTGATGGTCGACTGGCGCGACATTCATGGCATCGCGCGCCGGGTGGAGCCGGCCACCCTGGTGGCGGTGCTGGACGCACTGGAGTGGCGAGCGGCAACCGCCGCCCAGCGCGCCGACAGCCTGCGGCGCTGCATGGCCGAACGTGCACAGCCACGCCTGCGCACGGTGCAGGCCGGTGCGCGGATCACGCTGGGCTCGCCCGATGCAGGCCCGGGCCAATGGTGCGATGAAGCGGGAAACACCGCGCCGGCCCAGGCGGACGGCGCCGGCGGCTGGCACTGCCCGCCGCGGCCTGGCTACTGGAAGCTGCGGATCGGGGCCGATGAACATGCCGTCGCCGTCGCGCCGCCGC
>RCUK01000701.1_pt1 | contig 26182 bp, 27 predicted proteins | sample 2166381 | NCBI WGS metagenome assembly RCUK01 (sample SAMN09932809, study PRJNA488358) | compost metagenome | isolation source: compost soil in an enriched community | place: Germany: Experimental Botanical Garden | reverse complement strand
CTACCTGGCCTGTATATGGGTTATTTCCCGCGCCTGACCCATAATTACTGCATAGAACCAACGCAGCCGGAGCGGCCCCGGCAGGATCAAAGAACAATCCAAAGGCACTGTTCCCGGCAGTTGGGAATACTTCCCAGGTAATCTTGTAGGTCCCACTTGTGTTGATGACAATAGTTGAAGGGGGGGTAAAGGTAAGCGCTGTGGCATTGATGAGCGAATTGTTGAACGTAACTGCCCCTCCCTGGCCGCCCGGGGCTGGAGCTGCAGCTACGGTCTGCGCCACATCACTGCACAGGAAGGCAAAATCGGAAATGCCGCCCGCAGGTCCGGCTGGTCCAGTTGCTCCAGCGGGTCCTGCTGCTCCGGCAGGTCCCACGGGCCCTTGCAGGCCGATCGCTCCTTGCGGTCCAGCAGGTCCTACCGCACCCGGAATACCCTGAGGCCCTTGTGGTCCTTGGGGACCTGGTACAGGGGTTACTTTAACAACTGGTGGCGGACAGCTTACTCTAACGACTTTCTTTTTTACAATAATGTTCTTGTGATGTGCTCTCTTTCTTCTACAGACCTTACACACTCTTACGTGTCTTTTTCCGTGGGACTTAACTAATGAATGTTCAGTGCTCAATTGGACACCTCCTCAGGATTAGACTACATCCTACGTACATCTGCCTCGCAGGGCATGTGCTCTAACCTAGCAGCCTAGCAGGCATTCATCCAATTTCCTGATAAAGAGGCTCCAGCGGATTTAAGTTTGTCCTATGCACCCAAGCATTCTCCAGCATTCTGGGGAGGAAGATCTCCTCCCTATAAGCCACCTCTCTCCGGCACCCTAGGAGATGAACAACAGCATGGCACTACCCCGTCTAACTGCATCCATATAATATTCTTTCAAATTTTTATAGTAAAAGAGAACATAGTCTATCTCCTCATCCCTGGACCAATCCTCTGAGGGATAGATCTCAAGCTCATTCATGCGGGCTGCGTCAAAGCGCTGCTTAAGGTCCTCTTCGGTAATATTCACTAGGGTTAGAGCCACCTCTTGCACTTCCTTGCCCGTCAAGTACCGCGCCTTCCCGTACCCGAGGTCTTCACCAACCTCCTTCCCGCCCAGAATGACATTGAACAGTGGAGCCTCGCCTTCCCATGCACTGCCGTTCAAGAGGAAATGGATCGCATGCCAGGATTTGTCCAGATCCAGCCCCTCTTCCTCCCCATCAAAAACAACCGCCTCAGCATCCACCTCTCCCTTAATAATTAGATCCAAGGTCTCCTCAGAGATTTGCTTCAAATTGCCAATCATGCCCACGATTTGATCCACTCCTTTATGTAATGTAGACGTCAGCCTCCGAACAGGATGTCTAGAACTGTACCCAGCTTCCCCGATTTGTGCCCTCTTAGCACATCAGGATCATAGACTTCGACGATCCCGCAATGCGTACATGAGACAAACAGAAAGTGATTATGCTCGATGTCAAAAATTTTACTCAAACCCGTCCCGCTCATCGCCACTTCCCTCACATTGCAATCGATATTGCCGCATCTGGAGCATTTGTACTTATTCATAATCATTTCTTCAATATTCATTACTTCTGAGACCTCCTGAACATGAGTATTGGGGGAGCCAATTTATTGTAAATTAGTGATGATGACGATAGGCACACCGAACAGAAGAACTAAGAGCATCGCTTGACGAGGACTAATCATATTCATTCATAGCGCTGTTTCTCACCGCTTCACCTCTGTTTACTTTTACCCGTAGGACTGAAACTGTACCACTCACCTTGGAAGTGGATCGATCCTCCAAATAGGCAGCGTTAACCTCTTAATCGGCTCTTCCTCACTGTTTCTATGTCACGACACGGTCTCATAGAACTGGATTACGTTGATCGGTTCAGTTCCCTGCCTGTCGCGAAGGTGGTGCCCCTCTTGAACGATGACCGCTACTCCAAGCTCCTTAATCAGAGTACCCTGGGCGTCTTTTTCTTTGGAGACTGATACGGTGTAAGTCATTCCATCCAGGGTTGTATACTCCCCCTAGAAGCCGCTTCCCACCGTTAAATCGAAATCACCTGAGAGTTTAGCCACCGAGACCTTCTTATTCTTCTCCACAATTTGGGCCGCGGCATAGACTTCTTCGCTTCTTTTGGTGATCAGCAGCTTGGGACCGTGATCTACACGGAGCTCAATAATCGTCCAGCTGCTCATAGGCTCACTACGGATGTACTCCTGAATGGCCTGGTCCCGAGTATCGAATAGCTTAAGCGGTGCGGGTTGTGCGTGTTCTCCTGAATCTGAACTGCACCCTACTAATCGGCTAACAACAGAATAACTCCAAGCCACAGCTGTTTGATCTCATCACCCACTCTATTGGATTATCTGATCAGAGGCTTCTCCCTCTTATAAATAGAACACGACCCGACCATGGATCGTTATGCTCCTGGCCGGGCCGTGTGTGTGAAATTTTGGGTACCTCCATTCTAGCCGATGTGGAGCTAGGTCTCTGCGCTATTCTTCACATCTGCAAAAGCCCGCAGCTTTTCGAGCAATACCTCGCCCAGGAATACAGGACCCGATTCCATGAATATGCCTACCTGAACATCAATGATAATCAGCGCTTTATTGGACGCCACGGTCTCCCTTCTCCTTAGGGGTACTTCCTACGCCACACTCCAGGTAAAATTGTCTCAAATACGCCTCCATGAACTCATGCCTGCTCTGTGCAAGCTCCTTGGCATACGCTGTGTTCATCAGGTCCTTCAGCTTGAGCAGCTTATCATAGAAGTGGGCAAGCGTTGCATCCCCTGAACCCGATTCGGGGTCATAGATGATCCGCCCTCTGGAGCCTCCATAGGCAAAAGTCCTGGCAATCCCTATCGCTCCCATGGCATCCAGACGATCAGCATCCTGCACAACCTGACCCTCTCTCGTCTGCATCGGCGGATTGCTGCCGCCACGATAAGACATGGTCCCAATGATCTCCATCACCACATCAATGATTTCGTGCTCAGTTACATGGGCTTTCAGCCACCGATGGACCTTGTCCAGCCCAGCTTGCTTCGATTCATTCAGCTTCACGTCAGCAATATCATGAAGAAGGGCTGCAAGCTCACATATATAGACATCGGCCTGCTCCCTCTCCGCGAGTTCCAGTGCAAGCTTCCTTACCCGGTCGATATGCCACCAGTCATGCCCGCTGGGATCAGATTCCAGCTCTTGTCTTACATACCGCTCGGCAGATTGAATCACATGGTGACGATCCATTTGTCACCGCCTCCTCTAAGTTGCTGTTCTCTTCTGACTAACTCAGTAACGCTGCTTAAATCTCTCCAGCCACCAATCTTTGGTGATCAAGTACGGGCCGTCAATCGGCATGATAATATAACCATTCACCGGTTCAATCGGGGCTGTGATCCCTGTATAGACCAGATTAACGCTCATGGAGAAGGGCTTGATCTTTCTTCCAGCCAACTGTTCGTACTCCTCAACGTATTTATTCACTCGGGGGAAGTTCTCCCAATAGTACATCGCCACTTGCCCGCCCGCAGGCATGTTCCACCACTCTACAAAGGCTGGCCAGGAATCGATGCAGCATTGTCGTAACAGATTCCCCTCTATATCATCGAAATGGTTTTCAGGTATACCTATTCCCGGACCGAGTTCGTAAGATTTATTAGCATAATTATTGGCGAGCAGCATAACCACTCGATTCCACCATTGATCCCACTGCTCTTTGAGAGCCCGCTTGTCCTTATCTTCCATGACTAGATCCTTAGGTGCAGGCCAGAGTCTCTGATGTTCTTCACCCGATTCTACAAATAATCCGTACACACAACCTACATAGATAGGAAAATTCAACTTATACTCCCCTGACAGGCCTATAATCCAGCCGCTTGGTGATTCCATGGTCTAGATTCCTTTCTTATAGATTAGAATTGGCTTGTCACCCATTGTACTGCTCTTCACTTCCTCGAATCCTTGTGCACGCCAGAACTGATGCGCGGGCTTATTCTTGACAATCACTCCGATTCTAAGCTCCGTGACACCCCGTTCCCTCATCAGATCATAGAACTGGCATAGAGCCTGCTTCGCATACCCGTGATTCTGGTACTCCTTCTTAATCGTGAGCAGTCCTAGCCATGGATATCCGTCATTTGGATTCTTCATCAACCAGTCTATAACCCCAACATAGCCATGTTCTACCTCGATGAGGAATCTCTCCGCGCCGATCTGCACAGATTCGTTCCTGTCATCTATGATCTCCTGAAGAGTCCATTCTTCCTTGCCACTCGAGACCAGGTTGAATGCCGGATTGGAATTCATAATTGCACGCTCAGCCTCTACATTGTCAGCAGAACACTTCACAAAGTTCATCATTTCAGTTCCCCCATGCACTATTTCCTTATCTATTAACATTATCGTAAGTCTTAAAGAGTCCTTTTGTCTCCAGCCATTGCTTAAGCGCAGTGACAGGAAAGTAATAGCTACCTTTGATTCTTAAATAGGGAATGGGGTTCTCCCCTGAGAATCCTGCTGAATCAATCACATCATTCTTGAGTATGATGTTCAACTCGTCCTCAGTAATACCCAGGAATTTGCTTGCTTCCTGTGTATTCATCATAGCTTTATTCCCCACCTGTTCAGTTACTGGTTTAGCTACGGGTTCAGTCACCTCTTTGAGTATAACCTTATTGGTCCTGGAAATAAGCCAGCATCCCAGCACAATGCAGATACCCAGAAATGCAATAGCAGCAGATAGACTCTTACTTGATGAGTTCAACATCGTTCCCCCTTAATAATTCCAAGACCTGTTCCATACAAACTCCCGCTTTGATGGCATCATAAGCTGGATGAAATGGATTCATGAATCCATGTCTGCCTTCAACAATCTGGATACCCGTTCCTCTCTTCTCTGACAGTCCAGTCGCCAGTTCCTCTACATTCAAGGACTTCTCCTGACTTGAGAAAATAAGCTGTACCTGGCACCTCGGCTCAACACCCACATAGCTCCTGATTCGGGAGCCATAGAATCCCACCACACCGTCTACCTCAGCTTCACCACTGCACAACCAGGCTACGGTTGCTCCAACACTGAAGCCGACTAAGAATATCCGCTCATAGCGGCTTCGGTAGTCTTCCACAAGCTGACTAACTTCCTGTGCCGCTTTCTCGAACGAGATTGATTGCATAAAATAATCATAAGCTTCATCCTCCCGCTCATAGGGGAACGGATCTCTATGCAGCAGATTCGGGCACAGCACCTCATAGCCCAGCATGGACAGAAGCTTTTCATAATGATGAATATGATTATTAACACCATAAATTTCATGTAGAATGATGACCAATGTCTTGGATTGCTCGCGGGTCACGATTACCTTTCACATCCTTTAACTAATTTCACATGCCGCCTTAGAGCAAATCTGCTGAAGTTCCTCCGAGTGATGCAATTCCTGCTCTCCTGCTCTTACTCTTCAACTTGAAATATCGAATCTACAATGATTGGCAGGTTCTCTCTTACCGATACTGCTCCAAACACAGACCTCGCATGACTGCCGCGTTCACCGAACACATCCATGAGCAGATTGGAACACCCATTCAATACTTTGTGATGCTCTTCGAACTCAGCACTTGCATTCACGAATCCTTGAACCTTCACCACCCGGATGACCTTATCCAGAGATCCTAGAGCCGACTTCAGTACCGCCAGCACTTCAAGTCCTGCCAGCCGTGCAAATTCATAACCTTCCTCTGTGGTGTAATTGATTCCAAGCTTCCCCTTCGGGTGCCCCGACGGCCCCTTGCCCGAGACGAACATAAGCCCGTTAACGATGACATAGTTGGCATATTTGGCCGCAGGCTGGCTTGCCTCAGGAAGCACGATGCTCAGCTCTTCAAGTCTATTCTCAGCGGAAAATTCAGACATATTACTCTACCTCCTCATTTTTTGATTGAGAGACTTGATCTGTCATTAACTTCAAACATATCTTCAATATCAATCCTGTAGTTATCATAGCCCATGGATGAGTTGGCATCGTCAAAATTCTCAGCGATCTTCCTCTGCATCGCCGCATCATTCGAGGACAGAGGACGATAATCCACCGAGAGGCTTACCCGGTCTTCCTCACCCTGTTTGACTAAAGGCTGCATATCTATAATCAACCTACGCAGACGTTCGTTCTCCTCTGCCAGGCTGCTCTCTGTGAGATCAGCGAACACAATCATCTTAATCGCCTGATAGCCAAGTTCCTGAGTCCATGGCTTCAGTTCTGCGTAATGCTTGGCTCGAGCAGGCTGATCACCTTCATTCACAACCGTGCTGACGAATCCATTCTGTCCATAATGCTCTCTGACTACTGGCGTTAACAATTTATCCAGATCATAAGATCTGCGGCTGACTAGATAATCATCTGTGAATTCCTTCTCGCCACGTACGTAGAAGGTTACCTCTGGCAGTTCGGAGGAGCTTGTGAGGATTTCATAACTACTGGCCCCATATATGTACTTCACATTCAGAACCTTGAACTTCTCCCTATACTTGTTCTGCAGATATTTCTCGGCTTCCACCTGGACGGCTTGACGCTCACTATCCGTCTTGGTGAAGGGAGCTATCCCCTCCTTATAACCTGCCGTGTAACTCAGATAGATCAGGGCTGCACCGATTACAATCCTAACAACAATCCACGGTACCTGGAACAGACTTATTCCCTTCTCCTGCCGCAATCTCCCCTCCCGATCTACGAACTTATAGGTTAAAAAGATACAAAACAGGTGGTTGGCAATCATTAGCGGAAGCGTGAACATGCCCAGAAAGCCCATAGTTATGAACGAAACGTATACAATGAATCCCTGTCCAGCCAGCAGGATTAGGGCCAGCGCTACAGAGAGGAGACTGCCGGTATAGAACAAGCCGAGACCTGTGAACAGGCTGGACAAGATCAGGGCAGTCCACTTATGCGTCTTTAGAGTAGGTGCGAGCTTCCGATTGAATGTCTCTACTTCCATCAATGTAATATCCACTTCTCCCTTCACTGTAAAAACCTCGCGTAGAGTTCCGTCCTGACAATATCAGGCCATCTATATGTAATCTGCAGGCGACCCTATGAGGCCTATTAATCCTGCCATGTCACCCTTATATTACCATCTTAGCGACCGGGTTGCGCAGATTGTTTCACCTGAAGACAACAAAAAGAGGAGACCCACAGGGCCTCCTCCTCTCTATTCAGCTTAAGCTTAATCCTTGAATTTGCTGATGAGCTCTTGTACATGGATATCCTGAACCCGGTTCACAATCAGATCAGCTCTTGATAAATCCTGATTCCCCGAATTGGCATTGATATATCCGATGCACTTCATGCCGGCAGCCTTGGCCGCCGCGATGCCGTGGGCTGAGTCTTCAAGCACCATGCAGTGGCCTGGCTCCGCCCCAAGCAGCTCAGCTGCCTTTAGATATACATCAGGTGCAGGCTTGCCCTTGGCTACCTCTTCCCCGCTTACCACACATCTGAATTCATCCGCGATGCCAAACTTCAAGAGAACCTCCTTGATGAATTCAGGCGGCGATGAAGAGGCGATTCCTACAGGAATCCGGTGCTGCTTCAGTTCCTCGATGAAATTCTTAATTCCCTGAATAGGCTCCATCGGTGCTGCTCTTAATGCCTTGATTTTGCTCTCCAGCTGATATTTCAGAATGTCCTCAACCGAATGGGGTAAGCTGTAGTCCTGTTTGATGATCCCCCACATTTCCGGGTTCGTCATGCCAACGTACTTCTCCAGCTCTTTCTGCGTAATCTCAGCTCCATAGTATTTCATCGTGTCTATATCGACTTCAAAGTGAAGGGGCTCACTGTCAATAATGACCCCGTCCATGTCAAAAATAAAAGCTTCTAGCATCTATACCCGCCTCTCATTTGTCCATGTAACTCCCGAATTGCTCATCAAATTTGGTAATTTGAATCTCAGTAATTTCATATTCGGCGATTCTTTGCTGATAAAAGGGGTCTTCTTGTATCAGTCCTTCCACTTCTTCCTTGCTTGAAGCTTTGGCGAGGATAACTCCCCCTGTGCGGGGGATCTTTCTACCTGAGAAGATAAACCGCTTCTCCTCATAGTGCTTATTGAGGAACTGTACATGTTCCTCAATATATTGATCTACAACCTCCAAGGGCTGCAGGTAATGAAGACTAATGATGAACATGGATGACTACCTCCTTTACAATTACTTTATCGAAGCCAGCAAAGAATTCACCTCAGGCTGCGCTTTTAATGACCGTAAGATAAGCACTAGTGATTCTGCGCGCGTTGCAGTCTTATCCGGAGCAAAGCGGTGGTTGTTCATCCCCTGGATAATTCCTGCCTTTGCGGCATCTTCAATAAGGCTCTGTGCCCAGTGTTCTGAAATGTCGGTGAACTCTCCAGGCCCGCTCGCCTTCAGTTCCTTTAGATTAAGGAGACCTGCTATCATACGCAGCATTTCAGCACGCGTTATATTGCGGGAAGGCATGAAGTCCCCATCCCCATATCCGTGAATAATTCCGTTAGATGCTAGCGTGTGTATATAATCGGCTGCCCAGTTACCCGTGGTATCTGTGAAAGATATATCAGCGTGTCCGGGAGTGAGATTAAATGCCCGAACAATCAGTGCGCTGAACTCGGCTCGCGTAATTGCGGCATCTGGCCTGAACATGTTGTCCTCATACCCTTCGGCAATCCCCAGCCGCACTGCAAGTGAAATTTCCCCGCTCCCCCAATGTGAAGAAGCGTCCTTGAAAGAAGGCTGAGCGCCTGAATTTAACGCCTTCTTGATATAATCCAGGATTCGATTCACATCTACAACCTCGCTAAATGCGTGACTGACGGGAGCCGTAGGTACCTGAGGAACCTGTGGTGGCTGTGAAGGAACCGGAGTTGTCTGGGTTGGAGGGGTATATCCGCTACCTCCGCCGGTATTCGGGTTGGCTGCCGCAGTGATCGTCAGATTAATGTTCACCGATTGTCCCCCGAAGTTAGCCTGCAGGATCGTGCTTCCCGCTGCTGTACCGCTGATTAATCCATTTACTACGCTGGCTATAGCTGGTGATTTCACAGTCCAGGTTACCTGGGGAGTTACACTCACTTGAACCTGATTCGAATACGTTGCCGTAATCACCGTCTTGGCCGATTGGCCTGCCTGGATCGATATCGTATCCGGACTGGCACTAAGCTTCACGACCGTTGGGGCCGCCACGCTCACCATTCGTTCTGCTCCTGCGCTGTCTGACTGGCCATCGTTCACAGAGAAGCGGATTGTCCGGCTTGCAGTAGTTGGAGTGAGGCTGTTATTAGCATAGGTTACCGAACGTAGCGCAGACTGCCACTGGGCAAGGGTTGCCGCTGCTCCCTGAGAAGTAAGCGTTAGAACTCCGTTAGCTGCATCGTAATTTGCCGCTATATTTCCCATCTCTGCGGGTTTGTTGACGAAAGACAAGCTATCTTCCGAACCATGAAAGTTACCGGATATTGCTACTTTGGCGCTGGCAAGAGTCGTAGTGTCCAGGTCCGTCACCTTGACTCCCGGATCAACGATAACCGGGAAAGATTCACCCGATCTTGTTCCTCCACTGGTAGTAACCTTAGGAGTCTGATTCGTCGCTTTGACGTTGACCGTCCGGGTCGCTGTATTGCTGTTGGAATTGCCGTCGTGCACTATAAAAGTGATGGTCCTGTCCACTGTATTAGGAGTAACTACCGTGTTCGTATATGTTACCGATCGCAGAGCAGCTTGCCACTCCGTCACGCTAGCAGTGGAATCTCCTGAATAGAGACTTAGGACTCCCGTATCTGCGTCATAGAAAGACGAAATATTCCCCATCGTGGCTGGGTTATTATAGAAGGCTAGAACGTCCTCTCCAGCTTTAAAATTACCGGTTATAGCCACAGTTCCTGCAGACAGGGTGGTATTATCAAGATCTGTAACTGTAATATCTGGATCAATACTGACCGGAGTGGAAGCCTTGTTGTCTCCGGCCACAAAACGGGATGTTCCACTGCTGACAGTCAGAACCGGAGATCGATTCCCTTGTGTAACAAGGATCATTTTAGTCCCGGTATTGCTGACTTTCATACCATCATTTACGGTAAAGCTAACAACCCGGCTTGGTGTGCTTGGTGTAATGGCCGTATTATCATAGGTTATTGATCTTAAGGCAGCCTGCCACTGAGCTACAGTGGCTGTTTGACTCATCGAAATAAGCGTTAGCACTCCCGTAGCGGAATTATAAGAGCCCTTAATATCTCCAAAGTTAGACTCGTTTTCCGTGAAAGTCAGTCTGTCCTCAGAACTATAGAAATTCGCGAATATAGTGATCCTTGCACTTGAGAGGTGGTCACTGTCCAGATCTGAGATTGTAAGACCGGAATCAATAATAACCGGGCCTGATGAGAAAGTTACGCTTCCACCGCTGGTAGTTAGAACAGGGCTCTGGTTGGTTGCAGTTACATTCAGCGTCCGGGTCGCGACCTCGCTAACAGAGACACCATCACTAACCGTTATGCTTAGCGTTCGGGTTGCTGTGTTCGGAGGGGGCTTCATCGCCGTATTGGTATAGGTCACCGCCCTTAAGGCAGCTTGCCACTGAGCCACCGTGGCCGCAGCCCCTGAAGATGTCAGAGTCATTACCCCTGTTGCTGAATTATAACTGGCAATAATATTACCCATAGTTGACCCGTCATTAATAAATGACAGCACATCTTCATTTAGATGGGCGTTACCTGTGATCGCAACCGTAGCGCTGGATAAGGTAGCACTATCCGGATCCGAGACCTGAATAGCAGGGTCAATCTTGACCGGAGTGGGAGATGTATTATCGGCCTGAACAAATTCAGCAGACCCTTCACTCGCAGTTACAATGGGTATACTACCTGCTGCATAAATGGATTGGGGATAACTCATCGTTACAACTAGGAATACGAGCAGTACCTTCCAGACTAGAAATATCTTTTTATAATATTCTTTGCTCATAACACCCTCCTTAATAAGAGATTGCTTCACGCAAATCTTTAGGTAGATTCATCCTTCCTTTAAACATCCACTTTATAATTCAGCTGGAGCTCATCCCCGGGCAATCCCCGGATCCCCCAATTATGCTTGGGAGTCTCAAATATCGTAATCTCAATATCATTAGGCTCGATGTGCAGCTCCCTCGATATCCGCTCAAATAACATCGTGATCAACTTCTTCTTGGATTCTACCGTTCTGCCTTCAAATATACTGATCTCTATAATCGTATACTTGTCCGACCGATCCTCAGAGAATAGGAAATCCTCCTGCTCAAGTTGAATGAACCGGTGAAATCTCTTTCCGGCTGGATATTGAAATGCGTCAACCACACAGCCATGAATAATAGAGGAAAGCTCCGCTTGTATGGGTTTAAGATGTTCCTTGATTCCGTAGACTTTGATCTGTGCCATGATTAGCCTCCCTTTTTCATAAAATAGAATATGTATCCTAAATGTTCAGCCGGCCTCTTAAAGAGGTGATATGAGCGGTATGGTGCTTGCCATGCCAGGCATAGACGCCCAGCGTATAGTCCAGCCGGCTTGACTTCTTCGATTCAGGATGGTAGAACTCCCGCTTATAATCGGATTCACTCATTGAGTTCAGAACGATCACCCATCTCTTGTGAAGAGCCTCGAGCAGGCTCAGCGAAAGTTCAATATCTCCAGTTAGGGAGTCTTGCAGATTAGCCCAGCGATCCTCGTAATAAGGCTTGATCGCCGGATTCTCTTCGGTAAGCGCCAGCTTGAACCGGATATAGCTGTTCATATGACTGTCCGCTACATGATGGACCACCTGCCTAATCGTCCATCCGCCATCGCGATACGGGATGTCCATCTGATCTTCACTTAGCCCTTGGGCCGCTTCCCTGAGCTTGGACGGAAGCTCTTCAATGTCCCGAATCCAGCTTGCTCTTTGTGCCTGTGAAATTTCTCCCTCGAATGTAAATTTTCCAATTGGGTATCTCATGTCCATAATTAACATCCTTTCCTCAAGCATATTAAATACGTAATGCCTAGATTTGACATCTCCACAACAGTGTACCAGACCACTGCCCGCCTGGAAATAATAAGAAATGAGTGGCTATTGAGCTTTACTGCACCTCTACCTCTGCTCCGCCCGGCCGGGCTGCACCTGCGCGGCAGCCATCCGCTTTGCCCTGTATTCTTGAGGCGTAACTCCCTCGAGCTCTTTGAATACCCGGGTGAACTGCTTCGTATTCTCGAACCCCACGGCTTGGCTAATGTCAGCCAGCTTCAGCGAGGGATCGCTCATTTTGTCCTTGGCGTGCCTGATTCTAACCCTTTTCAGGTAATTGACGAAGCTCTCGCCAGCCGCAGTTTTAAAGGACTCGCTAAAGTAAGAATAATTCAAGGAGACGTGGTTGCTCACCATAGCCATGTTCAGCATCCGATGGTAGTTGGCTTCAATGTAGGCAAAGGCCTCCCTCATGTCGGTATGACCCGTATGAACCGAGCAGATCTGCTTCACATAGTCACTCAGGCTTACCAGTAGATGCTCAAGCGTCCGGTAATACGCGGGAAAATGGCGGAAGTTATCCAGGCTGACCACCTTTCGGTACATGCCAAGCACCTCCATTGAGGCTTCACCATAGGTCCGGAACACTTCATCAAGGACTTGTTCGTTAATCTCCCTGCTCACCCTCTCCAGGTAAGAGATGCTGATCCAAGGCAGCTGATCTACCCGAAATATCAACTGGAGAAGGCCTTTCATCTCCTGCTCCCGGTCACCGCCCAGCATATTGCCCAGCTTGCGAATATCGGCGTGAGGGACAGGTTCAGACTGCGCTTCGAGCTCTTTAACCGACTCATATTCTACACAGTTCTCATTAGGCCGGGTGAAAATATACCTTTGAGCAATCAGAGCCTGCTCATAGCAGGTATGAATATCCGTGAGTATCGCCCCTTCATCGCTAATCCCCATCAGGAATCCGTCAAGCGCCTTGGTCTCTGCCTGCCTGGCCGCACACCGAAAGGCATCGGCGCAAGCCGTGATCCAGACCAGCCTGCCCTCTGCATCCATTACTTTCGCATCAGACAGCATTTCATGGGAAGGGAGCAATTGATCCGCCAGAAGATTCAGCTCCTCCCTGTTCATCCAGCCTCCGTCCTCATGCCGGTAAGTAAGGACAACCACGCGAAAAGGAAGCGCGAAATGCTGGAAGCCAATCTGCTGCTGAATGGCTTCCATTTCATACGGGGGGATGTCCCTGCCCCCGATCAGCTGCTGCAGACGGCTTACCCGAAGCTCCCGCCGGAAGTCATCCGTCTCGGCCAGCTGCTGTTTCATCTCCCCCCGGCTCTTGGTATCCGCCTCAATCCGCTCAAGTACCGCGAACAGTTCCTCCCGGCGGATGGGCTTCAGCAGGTACTCCTTCACCTGGTAGCGTATCGCGGTCTTGGCATATTCGAACTCATCATAACCGCTCAGAATAACCAGAGCTGGTCTCTCCCCATGTTCATCCTTATCCATCATCTCGATCATCCGCAGTCCATCCATGACCGGCATCCGAATATCCGTCAGGATAATATCGGCAGGCCGCTCCCTGTGCAGCTTCATGGCTTCTTCTCCATGGCTTGCAGCCCGTATGTCGTAAGCTCCGGGATACTCCCGCTCGATCATAACTCTGAGCCCCTGCCGGATATTCTTCTCATCATCTACGATCAATAAATTCCGCATGATGACCGTCTCCCCCTGTCAGCAGCAATTTAGGTATCCGCATGAATACGGCCGTATACTTACCTTCCTCACTTTCGATATGAAGCCCATATTCAGGACCGTAGTACAATCCAATCCGCTGGTGAACATTGAATAGGCCAATCCCGCCCACTCTCGGCCCCTCTTTCGCCAAAGGAATGGCGGAGTATGAGGTGAAGCCGGGACCCTCGTGATTCACCTTAGCCAAGGATTGATTCAGCCCGGCCAGTCTGCCCGCCGGTATCCCCTCCCCATTGTCGGTAATAGAGACCAGCACGGTCCCCGGCCCTTCTTCAGAGGCGCGAATAAGGATTTCACGTTCTTCCTGCTCCTCTGTCTCCTTCCAGGCATGCTTGACCGCATTCTCGATAATGGGCTGCAGCGACACCTTCAGCACTTCAAGCTCCAGAAATTCCGCAGGAATTTCAAGCTTCAGCTGAATCGGCTGTTCGAACCGAATGTTCATTACTTCAACGTAATTCTCAATATGCCTGATCTCATCACGGAGCTTCACATATTCTCCCGACCATTTGAAGTTGTACCGCATCATGCCCCCAAGCGAGGTTAACGCATCCGAGATTGTGCGCTGATCCTCCATTTCAGCCAGCATCTTGATATTTTCCAGGGTATTGTAGAGGAAATGGGAGTCGATCTGATTATGCAGAGTCCGCAGCTCCGCTTCCTTCGTAAGCGCCTGCTTGCGCACGGACTGGGCAATCAGCTCATTGATCGTCTTCATCAGCTTATTGAAATGATGCGCAAGCTCCCCGACCTCGCCGCCGCCGCGGATATCAATTCCCGTACTCATCTCCCCTTTACGTACTTTCTTCATGGTCTCCGTCAGTCTTCTCAGGTTCTTCAGAATGAACGCATTCAGAATGTAGGCAATCAGCGTGACCAGAATTAGGAATCCGATATTCGCTCCAATAATCTTGTTGCGTGTGCTGGAGATGTCCTTTAGGACCCCCTCAAGCGAGACCACATTTACCAGATAACCGTTAACCTGGTCCAGCTTCTTGTAAGTCAGCAGATAAGATTTCCCGTTCTCCTTGTACTCACTGTTCCACTCACCCTGATTGCGCAGACGGCGAAAGCGGTCCCGAACAGCTTCGGACAGCCTTGGACTTCGGCTTCCCATCACATTGTTCTTACTGTGGAACAGCTCAAAGTTGTCATCAATCAAGTACATTTGGGACTCATTGTCCTGCTTCGCGGAGAAGGTCTTTGAGGTGAAGTGGGTAAGGAGCATATCGATCTGAATCAGGCCGGCATGATGCCCTGCCGGAATATTGATCTCTCTCAGCAGCGAGACCTTAGGCACACTTTCAGGCTCTTGGGCAGTGAACCGCTGCATAATATCGGGATCATTATGCTGAAATACCCACATCTCCTGGTCCCCGAGCAGCTTGGCCTTAGGGAACCAGGGCTCCCTCTTCACCCGCGCTTCCCTGAAAATAATCGGCCAAATCTCGTACACCTGCCTACTGCTGGAGAATAATCTTAAGTGCTCAATGTTGGGATTGTTCACCTGCAGCCTTGTCAAATTGGCAAAAGCATTCGCATTAAAATCGATAAGCTCTTCCGTATTCGGATCACGTTCGCTGGTCAAATAATTGATGACATCTCTATCCGAGATGGCCAGCTGAGCCGCCCTTTCCATCACTTCCACCTGATTGGAGATATGAAGCTGCTCCATTTCCAGCAGGTTCTCACTCTTCTTCACCGTATCTTCAATATAAGTCTGGTTAATCTCCCGGAACGAATAGACAGATACAATCAAGCCGGGTATCAGGACAATGAGGATCGAGGCGACAATCAGCCGGCTCTGCAGCGATCTGCGATCCCACCAATATTTGATTGTATGCAGCAATCTCAAAGGTCTCGCTATCATGCCGGCATGCTCCGTTTCCCTTGTAAATAACCCAAAAACCCGCAGAAAATGCGGGCATTTCGGAGAGATCTCTATTTGATAAATGCTTGTAATTTCTTCATATTCTCTTGGTACTTGGCCTGCTTGTAGGCCTGAACCTTATCCATGCCATCTTCGGCTCGCTTGGTCATATAGTCAGCCCAGATTTGATCGAACTCCGCATCGGAGCTGGCCATAAGCAGCTTAGGCAGGGTTTTGCCCCGCAGCAGCCCAATTTTGTTATTAATAATTCCTTCGGGTGAATTCCCGAGCGGGTCCAGAAGCTCGAACTGCGAAGCACTGACGGTCTTCCCCTTCGTCCAGTCCTCCAGCTGCTTGAACGGTTCAACCTGTACCGGGTTCCACTGGGTAGTAATGTTGGTATTCATCAGCATCCAGAAGGTAAAAGAGGCTCCATATTTTTTATCAAAAGAAGAGCGGTCTTTGTTAAGTAGATCCAGCACTTCGGGCTTGAATTGATCTTTGCCGTCAATTGTATCATAGGTCACACCCTTCTCCCCGAGGAAAAGGTCCTTATTCCCTTCTTCACTGTTCAGGTAGCTGAGGAACCGGATAGCACGGGCTTTATCCTTCACATCCTTGGAGATCAGAGTGACCGTCCAGCCGGAAATGCCAGGGCCATCCAGCTGCGGCTGGTCCATATTCGCATTCGCAGGACCATCAATGGCGATGTAGGCCGCATTTGGATTGGATGCGTACAGCGTATTCAGCTGGGCAGCGAAATCTGTACGTTGATATAACATGGCAAAGTAGCGGCCTTGTGCGATTTTCTCTTCCATTTGCGGACGTTTGTCTATGAATATATCCTTGGAGAGCAGGCCCAGCTCATTCGCTTTGCGGAAGGTTTTGAGCCACTTAATATACTCTGGATCGGTCTCCCGGTCATACAGCTTGCCGTCCTTCCCCTTCGGGATCGCGAGGAAATTCTGCAGATAAGCCTCGAGCGAGTAATTTCCTTTATCGGTGAATTCATGCAGCCCAAGCGGAATCAGGGGCTGGCCGTTCACATCCGGGAACTTCTCCTTGGCCGCCTGAAGTCCCTTCAGGAACCCCTCCGGTGTACGCATATCCGGCTTACCTATAGCTTCGTACATATCCTTCCGTACAACAAATACCTGGTTACCGATATAGGTCTGACCGTACTTCTTATAATCTTCAGGAGAGGAGGAGGCATTCGGATAGCCGTACACATTCCCGTCTTTATTCGTATACCAGGCCAGCTTCGCAGGATCAGAGACCTTGAAGAAGTACGGATCATATTCCTTGGCCAGTTCATTCAGCGGCAGAACGAGCTTCCCGTCGATCATTCGCTGGAAGGCATCCTCATAGTTACCCAGCGTGATGAAATCCGGAAGCTTCCCGGAAGCAATCATGGTATTCAGCTTCTCATTCTCGTTACCGGCTGGAACAATGAGGTTCAAGCTAACGCCTGTCTTCTTGGTGATATATTGCGAGGTCGGATCGACGCCCCATTTATTCGGGAACCAGGCGAAATTGAGATACCAATCGAACGTAATCGGAGATGTGTCGGCTTTCCAGCCTGGATCATTCTCCGTCAATTTGACGGCTGGCTTGCTGCTGTCCGTCTTCTTAGCGGCCTTCTCCCCATCCCCGGAGGAGGAACAGGCGGCTGCCGAGAACATCATCACCACAGCCATAAGCAGGACCAGCATATTCTTAGGCGAACGCTTCTTACTCATATTTCTACCCCTTTTCTGCACTATAAAATGGTATTATATCGCAACCCTCACCGAACCGGTTAGGTCGGCCAGAGGAATTACCAAGCGGTGACTCCGGCTCATGAACAAGCCTTCATCCTTCCTCTCCCTAGCCTTTAATAGAACCGATCATCATGCCCTTGACGAAGTATTTCTGCAGGAACGGATAAACAAACACAATCGGCAGGGTCGTGACCACCATCGTAGCCAGCTTGATCGACTGGGAGGTGACTGTCTTCGTCAGTCCGCCTTGAACCGCGGCCATCATCTGATTGGAACTGGACTGCGCAACAACGCGGTACAGGTAAGTCTGGATCGGCTGGAGATCGGTATTAGTCACATAGATCATTCCTGTAAAATAATCGTTCCACTGATACACCCCATGGAACAGGGCAATCGTCGCGATCACCGGCATGGATACCGGCAGCACGACCCTGAGGAAGATCGACCAGTCATTCGCCCCATCGATTCGAGCCGCCTCTTCAAGTCCCTCCGGAATTTCCCTGAAGAACGTCATGAAGATAATCAGATCGAAGAAGCTGAACAGCGCAGGAATGATGTACACCAGGAAGTTATCCAGCAGATCAAGGTCCCTGATGAGGAGGAACGTAGGGATCAGTCCCCCGCTGAAGAACATGGTGAACGTTCCCAGAAGAATATAGAATCGGCCGCCGATCAGTCCCTTACGGGAGAAGGCATACGCCACCATGGCCGTGAAGAAGACGTGCGCCGCGGTACCGATCAGCGTCTTCGCCACCGTAATGCCCATTGCCAGCATGATCCCCGAGCTTGCAAATACAGCCTGGAAGTTCTGGATACTGAAGACCCTCGGCCACCAGTAAATGCCGCCGCGCATGGCATCCGTTCCGTTGTTCAATGAGTTCACCAGCACATACCAGATCGGGTACAGTGTAATGAAGCAGATCAGCAGCATTCCTATCGTATTGACCACATCGAAAAGAGCCTCGCCCTTCGTTCTGCGTTTAAGCGTAAGCATCCAACCCCGGCCTCCTTTTCTAAAACAGTGAAGTATTATTCATTTTCTTGGTTACCCGGTTCGCGACTAATAGCAGAATCAGCGCGATCACAGACTTGATCAGATTAATTGCCGTTGAATACGATTGGCGCCCGGATATGATCCCGGTCTGATATACATAGATATCAATGACGTTGCTGGCACTATCGTTCAGTGCATTGCGAAGTACCAGAATTTGATCAAAGTTGGAGTTCAGCACACTGCTCACCGCGAGAATGAACAAAATGCTGATCGTGGGCTTAATGGCGGGCAGCGTCACATACCACATTTTCTGAAACCGCCCTGCTCCATCTATCGTCGCCGCCTCATACATTTCAGGAGAAATGCTGGAGATCGCCGCCAGGTAGATAATTGCAGACCAGCCAAGCTCTTTCCACAGATCCGAACTGATAATAATCGTCCAGAAATAGCTGGGTTCTGCCAAATAGGAGATCGGCTTGTCTATGAGGTGCAGAGCCATCAGGATATTGTTGATGACCCCGACATCCGCCAGCCAGGTTGCCAGAATCCCCCCGAGGACTACCCATGACAGGAAGTGAGGCAGGTAAGAGATCGTCTGAACGACTCTCTTGAACCGTACGGATCTGACCTCATTCAGGAACAAGGCGAATATAATCGGCAGCGGGAAGCCGATCAGGAGCTTGAAGAAGCTGATTCCCAGCGTGTTCTTAATCACACTCCCGAGACTCTCGTCTTCCAGGAATTCCCTAAAGTGGTCCAGACCCACCCAAGGCGCCTCCAGCATGCTCTGACCAATGATGTATTCCTTGAAGGCGATCATAATCCCGTACATGGGAATATAATTAAATATAAGCATCCAGGCTACCCCAAGCAGAGCCATAATTTGAAGATGTCTCTGGGTATATAGTCTTTGCAGCAAGCTCGGCCTCTGCACGGGCGAGAAATCACGCAGACGTTCGGCAGATGTTTCGGGGGTCATTTCGTTCTTCATATTCTCCTCCTCCAGATGCTCTGGTCTCTGTATCTGTAAGCCCTTTCATTCATGAAATCATTGTACTTCCACCTGTACGGGTGGCATAAGGTATCAAATTTCGTTTTGGGGTATTCATTTTTCGGGTAACTTAAGAGTAGATCGACTTTGAAGAAGAAGGGAGGGCTCCGTATGAAGATCATCATTACGCAGCAGGAAGCTATGGAGAAGGGCGTCTGGAAGGAAGTCGCCAGAATATTCGGGGTTGCCCAAGAGGACGAAGTCTGGCCTAACGAGACCTACATACTGACTGAGGAACAGGCGCGGCAGCTGGGATTCATCAGCTAAGTCTGCCAGAAGCAGAGTCTGGCAAGAAGCAGAAGTCTGCAAAGAACAAGAAAAAAAGCTCTCCACGAACGATTTGAAATCGTTATGGGGAGCTTTTTTAATTGCAGAGCTGAATGACCAAGATGAGGGTGTTCTGTTCCAGCTACAGCAAGCTCAGAAGGATCGTAAGGATGGAGTTTCCACATACAGTGACAGCGAAGAGGAGTTTGCACAATTACTGAAAATGGCCTCACGGGGGCTCACAAGGCTCCAATAAAGATTACATATAATCTGAACTTTATAACCTTGCGGGTCTGCCCCCATGATAGACTGAGGAGGATCAGATCAGCTGCTTCTTACCGAACACGGCAGGCTTAAAATATATCTTGAAATTGTGGGGGATTCATATGAATTCATTTCATGTTACACCGGCCAGTATGGCCGATGCCCAGGCGATTACCGATCTCATCATCGCTTGTGATATCGATGAGTACGGCGTGCCAGATATTGTACTCCAGGATACGCTGGATATTCTTCAGGGGCTTACGCTAGAGACGGATACCTGGGTAATCCGGGACGACGCTTCCGCGATCACCGGCTTCGCCTTCTGGGAGCAGCAGGCAGAAGGTAAGCTGATCTCCTACGGTTATGTTCATCCGGAGCATAAGGGGTGCGGAATAGGTGCAGAGCTGCTTCAACATCTTGAGCAGCGGAGTACAGCCGCCATGTCTTCCTCCGGAGGAAGCTCCCAGGGAGACTGGATTCTGTCGAACGTAATTCCGGCATTGAACGAACAGGCGAAAAAACTGCTGGAGGACCGTGGATACAAGTTCGTGCGTCTGTACAGCCGTATGAATATTGATCTTACGGAGGCGCCTCCTGTACCCGAGGCTGCGCAAGGAATCCTGGTTGCGCCATTTCAGCAGGATCAGGACGAGGCTCCCGTCTTCGAAGCCTACCGGGAGTCCTTCCAAGGCAGCCGGCTCTACACCGAGAAGACGATGGAAGCCTGGCTGGAGGAGCGAACTGGGGAGCACCACGACCGGAGTCTGTGGTTCACGGCTTATGAAGGAAGCGAGATTGCCGGGTTCCTGACCAGCAAAAACTTCGGCGATCACGTCTATGTCGATCTCCTGGGAGTAAGGCCCTCTTTTCGCAAAAGAGGAATTGGCCTTGCCCTGCTTGAGCACGTGTTCCAGGAGGCCTACCGCAAAGACATCACGAAGGTGATGCTGAGCGTGGATGCGACCAGTCTGACGAATGCGCACAAGCTGTACTCACGGGCTGGCATGGAGCCTTTATTCCAGATGGCCATGTACAGCAAGTCTCTGAAAGAACAGAACTAGGCAGATGGGCAGGTCCAGGTCTCATGCTATAACGGGAGCTTTTAAAATTATGGAGAAATCAGGCGCTCACCGCATACCCGGTACAGCCTCCAAAGCTGTATGTTCAATCAACCAGACCGGAGGTTCCCTCAAGCTGAAGTCTATGCCCATCTTCACGTCAAATAGGCTGTTCCTCTAGCCGACTAAACTAACCGGGGAACAGCCTGATTCATATTGATTAACCTGATGGAATGTCATTCGAGCTTCAGGGATTCCCAGAGGAACAGGTAATATAACAGAACCGGGATGGCGAGGCCGAGCAGAATTCCAATGCAAGGGAAGGGCATCAAGAACAAAGGTTTCTCCTTCTTTTCGACTTCAACTTCGACCTCATCTCCTACTCCTAACTCCTCTACCTCTATCTCCTATCTCTACTTCTGCTACTGCTCTTGCTTCTGCTACTGCTACTACTTCTACTTCTACTCCAACCTCTTCTCCTAATTCTAGCTCATCTTCCTCATTGGCTTGCCCTTCTGCTTCCTCTTTTTCTTCCTCACACTGATCCGTCAGTTTCTGTGCATCTCCGGTTATCCGCGGCTTGTTGGCCTTCCCTTAGCTTCCAGCCGATTCGCTGCCATTATGAGGCATACCTCTTAACCTCCCTATAGTCGCATTTACTATAGAGAACACGCCAACTCTTCTTATAGTTGACGGCTAATTTTAACAATTAATCCCATCTACTTTCGAAAGTGCGGACCGGTTTGTCTATCCGCTCAACCAAACGTGTTACAATAAATATATAGGTGTTAGACAGATCCACCGAGAGGAGTTCGTTATGGCTGAAAATATACTTAAACGTAACAATGTAAAGATAACAGGCAGCGGTACGACAAGTATGATATTCGCACATGGGTTCGGTTGTGATCAGAATATGTGGAGGTTCGTTGCTCCCGCATTTGAGGAAGACTATCAGACTGTATTATTTGATTATGTTGGCTCTGGGAAGTCAGATGCATCGGCTTATGACCCTATCCGGTATGGGGAGCTGACCGGTTACGCTCAGGATGTGCTCGAGATTTGTGAGACACTGGGCCTTAAAGACGCCGTATTTGTAGGCCACTCTGTCGGAGCCATGATTGGCATATTGGCCTCGATCCAGAAGCCAGAGTTCTTCAGCCAGTTGATCCTGATTGGTCCCTCACCCCGGTACATCAATGATCTTCCCGATTACATCGGGGGATTTGAGCGGAGCGACCTTGATGGATTATTTGAGTTGATGGACAAAAATTATATCGGCTGGGCTGGCTATCTTGCCCCTGCCATTATGGGGAATTTGGATCGTCCCCTTCTGGCTAACGAACTAGAGATGAGCTTCTGTGCGGTGAATCCGGTTATTGCACGCCAGTTCGCGGAAGTCACCTTCTATGGAGATAACCGGGAGGATCTTCCCAAGGTAACGACTCCCGCACTCATCCTGCAAAGTAATGAGGACATTATTGCCCCACTTGAAGTGGGTGCTTATGTATATCACCATATTCCGGTCAGTACGCTACAAATTATGGAGGCGACGGGTCACTGTCCGCATATGAGCCATCCTGAAGAGACGATCAGACTCATCAAAGAGTATTTGGCAAGCAATAGTAATGTGTCTACCTGCCCTTCTGGGCAAGGGGGGATCTAAAGCTGATGGATGAACGGTTAAACCATGCCCCTTGCGGTTATCTTTCCTTATCGGAAGACAATACGATCCTTACCGTCAACGAGACCCTTCTTCAACTACTTGGATTCGATCTGCAAGGGTTGCGTGATTGCCATATCGAATCCATCCTGACAAGGTCCAGCCGTATTCTCTTTCAGCTCTATTTCATGCCGCTTATCAAGCTAAATGGGAAGATCGAGGAAATGTTCTTGATCCTGCAATCTGCCAGCGGAGCTGAGGTCCCAGTCCTCCTGAATGCTGTTCGGCGGGAACAGGATGGAGTCCCTGTCCACGACTGCATTCTTATGGTCATGCGCCGCAGGATGGAATATGAAGAGCAGATCTATGTGGCGGAACAAGCTGCCAAGAAGGCTGGCGAGGAATTGAAGCGCCTCGAGGCAGCGCTAACGAAGAAGCAGAATGAGCTAAGCAGTCAGCTTGAATAGAAGGGCGCGGGTCTCCATACTGCACATAAATATTCCGCGCCTCGCCTAGTGATCTGTATACAGCGTGCCCACGACCTGGGGAAATTGCCCCAGTCCCAAATTTACATTGCGGATGCTGTCTATCGTTAGGCGTTCATCTCCAAACCGGCAGGTGAACGTATCGCAAAATGGCATCTGCAGCCATCGCCAGATCATCACAAAGGTATCCTCATTCTGCCAGTATCCTGCGGCGGCAATTAGATGAGCACTGCCTTCTATTGTAACCCGGTTCTCAATCCATTCTCCCGAGCCGCATATCAGCGTATTCTGTGTCCCGTCCCGGTGTATCCCCAAGGCCGAGAATGCCCCTGCAAATTCAAATTCCACGACATCAATATGATAGGAATTGTCCGTAAGCTTATAACGCTGACCTGATCTGTTCAGTGCCTGATATGGCACTGCTCGCGCCTTAGGCAAGGAGAGACCCAGTGTCTGCAGCTTCTTGTGCAGTACCCCCTGAGATTTCTCTGAATCAACTCCCCCTGCCAGAGACCGGTGCTCGGCTTCAGCCGGTAGTGCAAGACCCGGAAGAAGATGCTCCCAGACCAGGTTCAGCACCTGCTGCATATCCTCATGCCCGCCCGTCATCGCAATCACAGCCTCCTGCTGAGGCAGAACAATGCAGTATTGCCCAAAAGCTCCGTCTCCGCGGTATGCTCCATGGCGGCACATCCAGAACTGGTAGCCATATCCTTGGCTCCAGTCCATACCCCAGCCACCTGGATTCTCAATCTGAAGCGATGTTGCTTCACTTATCCAGCTGGCCGGGATAAGCTGCTGCCCGTTCCACTCCCCCTCCTGAAGATACAGCTGTCCGAACTTCGCAACGTCCTCCGTCCGCAGATTCAGTCCGAAGCCGCCGGTATTCCTGCCAAGAGGGCAGGTATCCCACTTCGGATCTTCAATCCCAAGCGGTTCAAACAATCTCGGCCTTAAATAGTCGGCCAGCTTCTGACCGGTAACCTGCTGGACAATGGCCGCCAGAATATGGGATGCCCCGCTGCTGTACACGAAATGTGTGCCAGGCACTTCTTCAGGCTCCGCAAGGAAGAAAGCCCTCACCCAATCTCCATCCGGGTCCGCATACATCAGCTCCATAGGATCTTTCGCATGACCTGTGGACATCGTCAGCAGATGCTTCACCTTCATCTCACGCATATGAGGTCCAGCCGCCCCGGTTAGTTCTGATGGAAAGAATGAAGTCACCTTATCCTCGGTGGAGAGCAGTCCCGATGCTGCAGCAAAACCTACGGCTGTCGAAGTGAAGCTCTTCGTCAAAGAGAACAGCATGTGCTGGCGCTCCATCGTATAGGGTGCCCAGGCCCCTTCAGCCACAACAGCTCCCTTCCGCAGCACCATTAAGCTATGCAGCTCCTGCCTGCTGTGCTCAATTCCTTCCAGAAATGCGGTTATTGCCCCTGCTGATACACCTTGTGATTCCGGGCTGCTTCGCAGCAGCCGATGAACTTCAGCCATGTTCTAGTCACCTTCCGAATATGTATAATGCTGATCTGTCTCTCTATTATCCGGGTTGCCCATGTGTAAAGTCCAGACTTCATTCCAGATTGAAATGCACTTTGACAAGGCATTGGGATTGATTTATTAAATCTTGTCAACATTATTCATGACACAATCACGTTTTCCTTTGAGCTCAAGCGCCGCGGGGAATATACCGTAACACTGGCCAGCGAAGCCCACGATTCGATCGCCGTTACCGGTGTGACCGCCATCGACGGGAAGAATCTGACACAGGTGGCAGAGGCTGTGGCGAGTGCTGACTTGGTTACGACTGCGGTCGGGGTTGGTATTCTTAAGCATATCGCAGCCGGGATTGCACAAGGCATTGAACAAAGATTGCAGAATGCTAACGCGAAGCCCCTGCATCTCATCGCCTGCGAGAATGCAATTGGCGGCAGCGCCCAGCTTAAGGAGCATGTCTATGCACACCTAAGTGAGGAAACGCGCAGCCAGGCTGACCGCCTGATCGCGTTCCCGAATGCGGCTGTGGACCGGATCGTGCCGCTTCAGCATCATGAAGACCCGCTTCAAGTTGTCGTGGAACCGTTCTACGAGTGGGTCGTTGACCGTTCCCAAATGATCGAAGGCTTCCATGAAATCGAAGGTGTTCATTATGTGGATCATCTCGAGCCATATATTGAGCGCAAGCTGTTCACAGTTAATACCGGCCACTGCACCGCGGCTTACTTCGGTTATCTCGCCGGGTATGTGACGATTCAGGAAGCGATGGCAAGTGAAGCCGTTGTAGAGAAAGTCCGCGCTGTGCTTGAAGAGTCGGGCGCTATGCTTATCGCCAAATACGGATTCGATAAGGCTGAGCATCAGAAGTATATTTTGAAAATCCTGGATCGTTTCCGCAATCCTTCCCTAACCGATGAAGTTGTTCGGGTTGGCCGGTCTCCGATCCGTAAGCTTTCCCCGAACAACCGTCTTGTGTCGCCTGCACGGCAGGCACTGGAGCATGGCATCAGTCCTAAGCAGCTGACGGCTGCAATGGGCGCTGCGCTGCACTTTGATTATGCGGATGATCCTGAGGCTGTAGAACTTCAAGAGACGATCCGTGAACAGGGTATCGGGCAAGCCGTTACGAAGTATACGAGAATTGCCGAAGATCAGCCGCTGCACCAGGATATTGTGAAGCAGTATCATCAGTTGGGCAAATAACGAGCAGCCTTCGGCCTGTGTAGTTGGGATTTAGTTCACTCAAGCTTTTTTCTAAAGGGACATCCCACTCAGTAGGCTAGAGGGCGCTGCGCAGACGGATCATCATTATGATCATCGCTGTTCCCTCCGGATTTCTTGGAATAGAGCCGATTGCTGGGTAGAAATCCGGAGGCAAAGGCGACCGCTTCGCTTCTATAGAATGATTCTGATACTCATTATACGTAAATATCGCGAGACCAACCAAAGAAGCCTACCAAGTAGAGAACAATCACTTGGCAGGCTTCTTTTCTATAAACTTGCAG
>RCUK01000700.1_pt1 | contig 26299 bp, 23 predicted proteins | sample 2166381 | NCBI WGS metagenome assembly RCUK01 (sample SAMN09932809, study PRJNA488358) | compost metagenome | isolation source: compost soil in an enriched community | place: Germany: Experimental Botanical Garden | reverse complement strand
CTTACTGCTCCAATTAATTTTATTTCTAAATGCGTCTTAAATTCTGGAACTTCTTGCAATAATTCAACTAAAACCTCCCATAAAAATGGTGGGTTTCTATCAGACAAGAATGAACCAATATGAGCTAAAGTAAATTTGGTGTCTAAAGTCTGTTTTTCTACAGTTTCAACATCGTAACCATTTGTAATTACTGTAATTGGTTTATTGGTAATAGCTTCAAATTCAGCTTTTGTAGTTTTACTTGTTACAATAATTTCGTCTGCAGAATTAAGCACTTTATGCTCTAACTTTTTATGCTTTTTTTCGGCATAAGAAGATAATCGAAGTGCTTTATGATAGCCAATTGTTGTCCAAGGATCACGGAAATCGGCAAACCATTTTACTTTTAATTTCTGCTGTAATTCTAAACCAATTAAGTGCAAACTGTGTGGCGGTCCAGAAGTTACAATGGTATCAATATTATTTTCTTGAATGTATTTTTCTAAATAAGAAACTGATGGTTTTACCCAAAAAACACGGGCATCTGGAATAAAAAGATTCCCTCTAACCCAAAGAAACGTCTTATCTAAAAAAGTCTGTTTTTTCTTTTGCGGAAAAATCCCAGAGCTAATTTTCTTGGTTTTATTTTTCGAAAAAATGGAAGCCAATTGGTAAGGCTCCCAAATTGTATTCTTTAAAACAATTACTTGATCAGATATTTCGCTTACCAATCCTTCATCAACAATTGGATAAGTTGGGTTTTCTGGAACATAAACTATTGGCTGTACATCAAATTCAGGCAGATATTTTACAAATTTCAGCCAACGCTGTACTCCAGGCCCTCCCGCAGGCGGAAAATAATAGGTAATTATTAAAAGTTTTTTTTGTTCCATATTTAAATTACACAGAGATTCACAAAGTCAACACTAAGTATCGCTAAGATTTTTTTAATTATTTTGAGTATCTCTGTGACTTTTTCGCGAATCTTTGCGGTAGAATTTCTCAAAATAAATTCCTCCCGCTAAAAGCAACAACATTCCAATTGAACTTATTAAAGTAATTGTTCCTCCAGTTTTGATAATCTGAGGCTCAAACTTAAATTCAATAGTGTGTTTTCCAGCAGGAACTTCCATTGCTCTTAAAACATAATCAACAGGAAAATGATCTGTTAGCTTACCATCAATATAGGCATTCCAACCGTTTTTATAATACATTTCAGAGAAAACAGCTAAACCGTCTCCATTATTTTCAGATTTGTATTTGATATAATTTGGCTTATAAGTAACAACCTTAATTGTTCCTGTTGTATCAAAAGCTTTCTTTAATCTCGCGTTTTGGAATTTACTTTCATGCTCGTGAACATTGAAAACCGCAACTTTTTTAGTGTCTAAAGTATTCAACGCTTTCATTACATCGTCTGGTTTATTTACCAGTTTTACTGCACCCACAAACCAAGCATTTCCGTTAGCATCTGGATTAACAGCAGGAATTTGGTTTCCGTCTTTATCCACTTGAATTACATACTTAACATTAAGCATATTAAGCACTTCAAGATTGTTTTTAGCAATTTGATAATCATACAATTGTTGCATTCTTCTAGGCCTTACAGCACTATAACCTCCAATTGTTTTATGAAAATAAGAAGATCTTCCCTGTAATTGTCCCTGAAGGTCAAACACACGATAAACTGAAGTATCTTTTAATATCTGAGAATCTGCCTGCGTTTCTTGGAAAGGAGCCGCAATTTGAACTGGGCTCACAAAATCTTTAGCAGAAACATATTTTTTATCGACAAAGAACAAATCAAAAATCATCACGATTCCAACCACAATTAAAGTTGTAGTTTGAGAGAATTTGTTCTTTACAAACATCCAAAGAACCACAAATGTCACTATAATTAAGAATCCAGATCTTAACAAATCTGCATAATACATAGTCATTCTGTCTTCTCTTAAAGCATCAACAAAACCAGGCCCGTAGCTTTCCAAATAAGCATTATCGTTCATTCCTGTAAAATGGAAGAAACTTTTAGCTATTAACAAAATAACAAGAATTCCTAAACCAAAAACTCCTGTCTGTACTAATGCTTTCTGCTGCAATTTTGGTTCATCTTTAGCTTTAAAGAATGACTGTAATCCCATAACAGCTAAAACAGGGAAACATAATTCTAGAATTACCTGAATTGAAGAAACCGCTCTAAATTTATCGTATAAAGGAACATACTCAATAAAAAAGTCTGTCAATAAAGAGAAGTTTTTCCCCCAAGAAAGCACTAACGTAAAAAGCGCTCCTGTAAGGAAAACATATTTGATTTTTCTTTCGTCTATAAATAGCGCTAAAACTGCCAAAAAGAAAACAACTGCTCCAATATAAGCTGGTGCAGAAACGATTGGCTGATCTCCCCAATACGTTGGCATTCCCGAAACAAAATCCTGAGCTTGAGATGCAGGAACTCCTTGTTCAACCATAAATGCATACATACGGCTGTCTGTACCAACATTTTCGTGACTTGAACCTCCAAAAATTCTAGGAGCTATTAAATTTAAACTCTCTGCAATACCATAACTATATTCTGTAATATAATCTGTAGTCATAGAAGCAGTGGTTTCGTTTTTAGATCCGTCTGGATTAAAAGTCAGTTCACTTTTATCTCTGATACTGTATTTAGCATATTCATTTGTTGCCATTAAATTACCAGCATTGGCTCCTAAGGCAAAAATTCCTGCAACTAGTAAAACACCGCAAGAAACCAAAAGTCCTTTAAAATCTTTTTCTTTGATGAAATTATAAGCATAATAACCTGAAAGGATCAATAAGAAAATCAATAAATAATAGGTCATTTGGAAGTGATTGGCACTAATTTCTAATGCCACTGCAAACATGGTGAGCAAACCTCCCTTAATGTATTTCTTCTGAAAGACGAGTATAAAACCGGCTATTACCAATGGCATATAAGCAATAGCATGTGCTTTGGCATTATGTCCAACTCCTAAAATAATAATCATATAAGTTGAAAAACCAAATGCAATTGAACCTATAAAGGCTTTCAAAGGATCTGTTTTTAAAACCAATAATAAACCATAAAACCCAAGGAAATATAAGAATAAGTAATCTGCAGGACGCGGAAGAAAACGCAAAACATCATCCACTTTACCAATAAAATCGTTCGGATAATTTGCTCCTAGCTGATACGTTGGCATACCACCAAAAGCAGAATTTGTCCAATAAGGTTCAGCATTTTCCGTTGCTCTAAAATCGTTTTGCTCTTTTGCCATTCCGGTGTATTGAGCAATATCAGACTGAAAGATTTGTTTTCCTTGAAGAACTGGATAAAAATAAATTAACGAAACAAAAATAAAGCCTAGTATAACTAGGGCATGCGGATAGAACTTATTTACTATTTTCAATTTTGGCTGGTTTGGGTTAAAATGAATCCTAAATTTCAGGACACAAATCTAATCTATTTCTTCGTAATCAACATACTCTCCCACTTTTTTGGTTTCGCGTGGGTTTTTAGCATTAGCGGTATTAATGATTATTTCATCATTATTATTTGTATGTTGATTGTTTTGATATGTATTGCCTTGATTATACTGCTGTTGCTGTCTTTGAAAATTTTCACTAGCATTTTCTACCGCCTTTTTAACCAATACTGGCAAAAAGATTCTAGCTAAAAATTTAAAAATGTAATAAAAAGCTATAACCCACATGATGGTCTTAAACAAACCTGAAAATGATGCTTCTTGCATAACTATATATTTTTTTCCAAAATTAATAAATCCAATCCTTAAAAATAAAATATGAATCTTAAATAAATAATAAAATATGTACATTTGAAATGCGTTATTATTTTTTAATCCAAAAAAAATTATATGTCCAAAATTAAAAACTTACTTGCCCCAGTACTTTTTTTTATTCCACAACTGTTTTTTGCGCAATACACCGACGTTATCAATTCTAACCGCCCTGGAGAAACCATGTCAGCTTATGCTGTTGGTAAATCTGTAATTCAAGCTGAACTTGGTGTTTATGGCATTAAAGAAAAACATGATTTATTAGATTACGATGCCAGCGGATTTGGCACAGATTTAACCCTTAGATACGGAGCTTTTCTGGAACAACTAGAATTTATTGTTGATTTACAATATCAAGCAGAAAACTTTGATACTCCGTACACTAGTTACAAAAAGAACAATTTCAGACAAACGGTATTAGGAGCTAAATATCTTATCTACGATCCATATAAAAACTATAAAAGAGAAGTAAACATTTATAGCTATAACGCTAATCGTAATTTTCAATGGCGCGAATTGATTCCGGCTGTTTCTGTTTTTGCAGGAGCTAATTTTGTCGGAGCAGATAATCCGTATTATTTTTCTCCAGATGGAGCCATTTCTCCTAAGGTTTCGATCATCACCCAAAACCTTCTTGGAGGTGGATCTTGGGTTTTTGTAACTAATATTATTGCAGATTATATCGGAACTGACTATCCAAGTTACGGATATGTATTAACTTTGACGCACGGTTTTAATGATAGATGGTCTGGGTTTGTTGAAAATCAAGGATACAAAAGCGATTTCTACAGCGATTCAATTCTTCGCGGAGGAGCAGCTTTTCTTCTTTCTTCAAATTTACAGGTTGATGCTTCTATAAGTACTAACTTTAAAAATACACCTTCTATTTTATACGGAGGAGTTGGAGTATCATGGCGTTATGACGGATGGTACAAAGAAAAGCAAATTGAAAATAAAGCCGCAGACAGAGCAAAAAAGAATCCTGACAATGAGAAAAAAGTAGATTATCAGGAAAAAGAAAGAAAACGTAAAGCAAGATACGAATAAGTGTAAAATAACCAGAGCCTTTCTAAGGAACTCTCAATACCACCTTAATGATTACAATTAAAGAAGCCAAAAGCAAGAAAGAATTAACCGAATACATCAAATTTCCTTTTTCATTGTACAAGGACAATCCGTATTGGGTGCCACCCATTATTTCAGACGAATTGGAATCTTTTGACAAAACCAAAAATCCTGCGTTTGACAATGCCGAAGCTTATTTTTATTTGGCGTATAGAGACAATAAAATTGTTGGGCGTATCACTGCCATTATAAATTGGTCTGAAGTTAACAATCAACACAAAAGAAAAGTGCGTTTTGGATGGTTTGATGTAATTGATGATATTGAAGTTACTAAAGCATTGCTTGAAAAAGTTTTCGAATTAGGAAGAAAACACAATTTAGAACATGCCGAAGGCCCAATGGGATTCTCAAATTTAGATAAAGTGGGAGTCTTGACTGAAGGGTATGATCAAATTGGAACCATGATTACATGGTACAATCACCCTTATTATGTAACACATTTGGAACAATTAGGATTTCAGGTCGAAAAACAATATATCGAAAGCATATTTCCTTTCTCTAATGTAAAACCAGAATTTTTTCAGAAAGCACAAGAATTAATCAAAAAACGCTATGGACTAAAATCTCTTACGTTTACCAAAACAAAAGACATCATGCCATACGTAGACAAAATGTTTGATTTGTTTAATGAATCGTATGAAAAACTGGCTTCGTTTGTAGCAATTTCTGACGTACAAAAAGAGTATTTTAAAAAGAAATACATTAGCTTTATCAATCCCGAATATATAAAATTTGTTTTGGATAAAGATGACAATCTAATCGCTTTTAGCATTGTAATGCCAAGTTTTGTTGAGGCTTTACAGAAAATGAAAGGTAAGTTATTCCCTTTTGGTTTTCTTCATCTATTAAAAGCAAGAAAACATAGTAAAGATGTTGTTTTTTACCTTATAGGAGTTCATCCTGAATATCAAAATAAAGGTGTTACGGCAATTATTTTTGACGAATATTACAAAACGTTTTCTGCCAAAGGAATCCAAACTTGCATTAGAACTCCAGAGTTATTAGAAAACAATGCTATTCATTTACTTTGGAAAAACTTTGACCCTACTATTCACTGTCAAAGAAAGACTTACTTGAAGAATCTTTAGCTTTCAGTAGTAGATATCACAATAAAAAAATCCATTCGCCCCCAAAACGAATGGATTTTTCACTTTTATAAAACACATCATTACTCTACTTTGCAATCTACCTTTGTCAAAGTATTTTTTGCATCAAATTTTAGTTTTGATTTATCTTTAAAAGAAACCTTATCATTGGAACTTACCACATCGCCGTATCCTTCAATAAAAGCTCCGTCTTTTTGCAGAAAAGCAACTTCTCTTACAGATGAAACTCCTTCAGAATTAAAGGCATAATCAGCAATTAAAGTATCTCCTTTCATATTCCCTATTAAAGTTCCTTCGTTTTTATCTTTTCCAACCAGATTATAGCTTAGTTTTCCGTTTACTTCTTGATGAGAATTAACATTGAAACTCATTTCTATAACGCTTCCATTAGATCTCCATGCATAACACTGATCTCCGGCAGGTTCTACAATTTCAGCTTCTTTTGGCGGACTTGGCGTAATTTGTACTGGCTCTATCGTCGTTGTTTCTTTTTTACAAGAAGTAAAAACAAACAGCGCTATTACCGCTATTGTAAAAACTTTTTTCATACTTGTTTTTTTATTTTGTTGATTATGAAATAAAATTACTTTAAATAAAAAAAAATCCATTCGCATAACGAATGGATTTTTTTACATAATTCCCATGTCTGGAAATCTATTTTTTAGTCATTACGAAACGTCTACTGTAGTACGTTCTGCAATTTCTTTATAAGTTCCGTTAACTAATTTCTCACGAATTGCCTCGAAAGCTGTTAAAGTCTCTTCAATATCTGCTAATGTATGAGAAGCTGTCGGGATCATTCTTAACAAAATAATTCCTTTTGGAATAACTGGGTATACAACGATAGAAAGGAAAATACCGTAGTTTTCTCTTAAATCGTTAACCATAACCATTGCTTCTGGAATACTTCCTTCTAAGTAAACTGGCGTAATACAAGTATTTGTATCTCCAATATTAAATCCTTTTTCTTTAAGACCGCTTTGTAATGCATTCACATTTTCCCAAAGTTTGTCTTTAATTGCAGAAGATTTACGTAATAATTCTAAACGTTTCAAAGAACCAATTGTTTGAATCATTGGTAAAGCTTTAGCAAACATTTGAGAACGTAAGTTGTATTTCAAATAATCAATAACTGTTTTATCAGCCGCTACGAAAGCACCAATATTAGCCATAGATTTTGCAAAAGTAGAGAAGTAAACATCGATCTGATCTTGAACTCCTTGCTCCTCACCTGCTCCCGCACCAGTTTTACCTAAAGTACCAAAACCATGAGCATCATCTACTAATAATCTGAAATTGTATTTTTTCTTTAACTCAGCAATTTCTTTTAATTTTCCTTGCTGTCCGCGCATTCCGAAAACACCTTCAGTAATAAATAAAATACCACCGCCAGTTTCTTCTGCCATCTTAGTAGCACGCTGTAGGTTTTTCTCCATACTTTCCAAATCATTGTGTTTGTAAGTAAAACGTTTACCCATATGTAAACGAACACCATCAATGATACAAGCATGTGAATCTACATCATAAACAATAATGTCATTTTTAGTAACCAAAGCATCAATGATAGAAACCATTCCTTGGTAACCAAAATTCAATAAATAAGCAGATTCTTTCATTACGAATTCGGCCAATTCATTTTCTAATTGTTCGTGGTACGTAGTGTGTCCAGACATCATACGAGCTCCCATCGGATAAGCCGCACCAAACTGAATTGCTGCATCTGTATCTGCCTGGCGAACTTCTGGATGATTAGCTAAACCTAAATAATCATTTAAACTCCAGTTTAAAATATTTTTTCCGTGAAATTGCATTCTAGGACCCAACTCTCCTTCTAACTTTGGGAAAACATAATAACCTTCTGCTTGAGAAGCCCATTTTCCTAAAGGTCCTTTATTGTCCTGAATTCTTTCGAATAAATCTTTTACCATAATATATGTAGTAATTTTTTTTACTTAATCAGCGAGCAAAAATAATCATTATTAATTTAAAATGAAGAGCCTCAATTATTTTTATTAAAAAATATTATGCTTACATAAAATAATAAGGTTTTACGTATATTTGTTTATCCCAAAAATAGCCCTTAGCTCTGTAATTATGTAAAAACATGATTAATATCATAATAAAGGATAAATAAGTCTTTTATTTTTGTTTAGAAATTTAACACAAAATTAAATCTAAATATATCATGAAAAGAACTATCAAACCGTGGATTAAAACGAGCTTTCTTATCTGCTCGTTATTTATGTTGCTGATTTTAGGCAGCTGCAAAAAAGAAGAAGCCAAAGATTATGCAGACATCATGACTGAAGGCGAAATGGAGGCCGAACTCACAGCTCCTCCTCATGTTCCTAAACCTGTTGGAAACAGAACGGCCATGAAATTGAAACTAAACATGGAAATTAAAGAACAAGAAGGAACAATGACTGATGGTGTAAAATATACTTATTGGACATTTGGAGGTTCTGTTCCTGGAAGTTTTATTAGAACTCGTGTTGGTGACGAAGTAGAATTTCACTTAAAAAACCATCCTGATAACAAATTACCTCATAATATCGATTTACATGCCGTAACTGGCCCTGGTGGTGGAGCAACCTCATCTCTTGTAGCTCCGGGACACGAAAAAGTATTTAGCTTTAAAGTTATAAACCCTGGATTGTATGTTTATCACTGTGCTACTGCTCCTGTGGGAATGCACATTGCAAATGGTATGTATGGACTAATTTTGGTTGAACCAGAAGGCGGACTTCCACCTGTTGACAAAGAGTACTACGTTATGCAGGGTGATTTTTACACTCAAGGTGAATACGGTGCAAAAGGTCTTCAGCCGTTTGACATGAATAAAGCGGTAAAAGAAACTCCTGATTATGTAGTGTTTAATGGAAAAGTAGGCGCTTTGACAAATGGAAATGAGTTGACAGCAAAAGTAGGCGAAACCGTTCGTTTGTTTGTTGGAAATGGTGGGCCGAATTTAGTTTCTTCTTTCCACGTTATTGGAGAAATATTTGACAACGTACATGTTGAAGGCGGAAGTACTGTAAATAAAAATGTTCAAACGACTTTAATTCCTGCTGGTGGTGCGGCAATTGTAGATTTTAAAGTTGAAACTCCAGGAACTTTCATTTTAGTTGACCACTCTATTTTTAGAGCATTTAATAAAGGAGCGCTGGGAATGTTAAAAGTCGAAGGAAAGGAAAACAAAAACATTTATTCTGGAACTATTCAGGAAGGTATTTATTTGCCTGAAGGTGGAACAATCCAAAAAATGCCTGGAACCTCAACAGCAAAAGTTGCAGTTCCAAAACGTACTGTTGCTGAGAAAATTAATATTGGTAAAGAAATCTTTGGGACAACTTGTTTTGCTTGCCATCAATCTGAAGGACAAGGAATTCCTGGCACTTTCCCTCCTTTAGCAAAATCAGATTATTTAAATGCCGATTCTAAACGCGCCATTAAAACCATTCTACATGGTTTAACAGGCGAAGTAACTGTAAACGGTAAAAAATACAACAACATAATGCCTGCTCAGAATTTATCTGATGATGAAATCGCAAATGTTCTGACCTACATTTATAACAGTTGGGGCAACAATAAAACAGAAGTGACTCCTGAAATGGTAAAAGCATTAAGATAAACAGCAAACATTCAGCATGAAAAAATGCATTTTCATACTTACAATTTTCTTTTTCTCTGTGGTTAGTGTCATGAAAGCTCAGGAAAAAGGAATAGTTTTCATAAAAGAGGGATCTTATGTCCCTCTTTATGGAGCTGTTTCTCAAAAGCCTGTTATAGTAAAGCCTTTTTACATAGACATTTATCCAGTCACGAATAGTGAATTTTTAGAATTTGTCAAAAAAAATCCTTCTTATCAAAAATCAAAGATTAAAGGAATTTTTGCCGATAAAAGCTATTTATCTTATTGGACAAGTGATTTTGATTTTGGAAATGCAAAACCTAAATCGCCAGTAACAAGCGTTTCTTGGTTTGCTGCAAAAAAATATTGCGAATGCCAAGGAAAACGTTTGGCAACAATGGATGAATGGGAATATGTGGCAATGGCAGACACTAAAAAAATCGATGCTAGAACCAAAAAAGAATTCAACGAATACATTTTGTCTTGGTATGAGAAATCAAAAACGTATGAAAATGAAATTGGAAAAACTTTCAAAAATTACTGGGGAGTTTACGACATGCATGGTTTAGTTTGGGAATGGACATCTGACTTTAACAGTATTTTTTTATCGGGAGAATCTAGAAAAGACAAAAGCACTGATAAAAACCTCTTTTGCGGAAGCGCTTCTGTAAACGCATCCGACTTAATGGATTATGCAGCATTTATGCGTTACGCTTTTCGCGGAAGTCTAAAAGCACAATATTCTACAAGAAATCTTGGCTTTAGATGCGCTAGCACAACAAAACCGAAAATCTAATTTAAATTAGTTTACAATGAAAAAAATAGCAATCGCTTTTCTTCTCTTATTCTCTTTTTACAGCTGTAAAGAATCTGATAAAAAAGAGGTTAAGGCTGAAACAAAAAAGGAAATCAGCGATTTATCGATTTATAATCTCCCTTCAAAATGGACAACACAAGATGGTAAAGACATTGAATTAAAATCGCTTAGAGGAAATGTTTTGGTAATGGTGATGATTTATACCAGTTGCAAATCGGCTTGCCCTAGATTAGTTGCCGATATGCGTGATATTGAATCAAAATTGGAAAAAAAAACAAAACAGCATGTAAAATTGATTTTGGTAAGTATAGACCCAAATACAGATACTCCTGAAAGACTAAAATCGTTTGCAATTGAAAATAAAATGAATCAAGATCCTTGGATTTTCCTTCGTTCAACTGAAGAAAACACTCGCGAATTTGCAGCAGTTTTGGCTGTCAATTACAAAAAAATCTCTCCGATAGATTTCTCACATTCAAATATTATTAGCGTTTTTAATCCCGAAGGAGAATTGGTTTTTCAGCAAGAAGGTTTGGGTGTAAATAATGAAAAAACAATCGAAACAATAAATTTGGAAACAGCAAAAATATAGATATTTAAATAGGTTAATTAGTAAGAAACAAGAGCAAGTTTAGAAATAAATTTACTCTTGTTTTTTATTTAAAAAGCTAAGTTAAGCTTCGGAGAAGCGAAATATTTATAGAAAAATCTAAATCACCTATATAGAGAGCTCCAGCGGAGCGAAATATTTATCAGGTTAACAAATTATAATCCTAATATGATTCTATAAATATGTCGCTCCGCTGGAGCTTTTTATCTTCATCAAACGTTTTCTATAAATATTTCGCTCCGCTGGAGCTTCTTTTCTCTACCACCCAATTTTTCTATAAGTATGTCGTTCCTCTGGAACTTACTTACTATATCTATATTATTTTCGTTTAATTATTGAGCTCATAATCAAAACCAATCCCAAAACCAAAAGAATACTAAAAATCAAAATACTTTGAAAATATCCAGGAATACTTCCTTCTTCAAAAAAGAAGAACCAACCTTGAAGAAACAACAAAACTTCTGTCAAAATATATCCCGAAATAAAACACTTCACTCCTATTTTTAATGATGAAGAATTGGCAGAAAGCATTTTATTCTGCAATAAAATTCCAAACAAAAATCCTGTTATAATCCCTAAAGTGGTTAAATGAATAAAACCTATTACAAAATTTCTGATTTGATGTGAAACTTCGGCCAGATTAGGAAAAAGAGTCAGCAATTGAATCCCTATTTTCAAAAACAAAGAACATAATGCCAAAGCGTAAACCATTTTAGTAGTTTTATTTAATGTCTTTTTGAAATCAATAATCTGTGGTTTTAGCATTTTATAGAAATAAATAAAAGCTCCTAATTGCATTAAAACTCCCAAACCATTGATATAACTCAAAATATCATTTCCGATAAACCAGCGAACTGGAAAACAAACCGTTAATAGCGTAGAAACAATGATTAGAAAATAAAACTTCTTAAACTTTACCTCATCAATTTTGTTTTGAAATTGTTTTAAAAACAAAGCTAAAATCGCCAATATAAACCAGCCATTAAATTGAAAATGAAGAAAAAACTGAATTGCAATTTGATAAAAAGCACTTTGTTTTCCTAGCGTGCTCACGGCCGGACCAAGACACCAAACTCCGAAAGTCGATAAAATCATAAACAGAATCGAAACCAACAAAAGCCTTTGTGATGGCGATTTATCTTTGGCACAATCTTTCCAAACCAAACGACAAAAAACATAACTCAACAAAATATGAAGAGTCGAAAATACAATCGAGAACAAAGCATATCCCTGAATCGGAAAAGCAATCATCATTCCGATTACTGAAAATTCTGTCAGCCAAAATAAACGGTTATAAACTGGTTTTTGGCTTTTTTCTTTTGGAATAAAAAAATGAACCACTAAAACATAAACGATCAAATAAACCCAGCCCAACATAGCCACGTGCGAATGTGCATGAAGCAAAAAACTGTAGTTCAAAAAATCTAAAGGGAAAAGATACATCAAACGCATTAATAATCCGAAAACACAAGCAATCAGAAAATTAAAAAAACAGCAAAGTATCCAAGTTTTTTGAGAATTCATATTGCAACTTTTAAAACCTATAAAATTATTAAACCATATAAGAGTAATATAAGAAATTATAAGTCTGTTTTAAATGAACTTATATTACTTATATGGTTTAAAATAAAAACACCGATAATTATCATGTTTAGATATTTTATCGGTGCTTTTCCACTATTAAAATTAACCTTTATTCTACTTCAACAAAGTCTTTTTCTAAAATCACAGCTTTTGGAAATAAGATATTATTTTCCAAATGAATGTGTTTGTGTAAATCTGCTTCAAACTCTTTCAGCATCGCAAAAGTTACTCTGTAAGTTGTACAAGCATCTGCTGGCGGAGTATAATTATCTGTCAACGCGGCAATTTCTCTAAAACGCTCACCTTCATTATCGTGTTCGTGCATCATCATAGCAATCGGATTTGCAACGGTTCCAAAAGAAGGCTGATGTAAAACTCCATCTGTGTCTTTCGTTTTCACCATTCTTTTTACAAATGGAAATAAAACCAATTCTTCTTTTTTCATGTGTTGAGATAATTCTCCCGCACAACCAATAAACAATTCATTAATCTTGAATAATTCTGGGTGATTTGCTCCATGAACTTTGCATAATTTATCTAAGAATGGAAGCAAAACATTCGTTTTTTCTTCCACATAACGGTGATGTGTTTTCTCAATATAATCTGCCAATAAATCTAAAGGCCATGAGTTGAAATCAATACTTCCGTTATTTTCTGACTGCACAACTTGCAATACATTTTCTAATAAAGCATCTGCATCAATATTTTGTTTTTCGCAAACTTCATTTACTGTTCGGTTTCCTTTGCAGCAAAAATCTATTCTATATTTTGAAAAAACTGCAGCTGTTCTAAAATCCTCAGCGACAAATGATCCTATTGTTTTGTTTTTTAAATTTTCCATGATAATTAATTTATATTTTTTTGTGTTTTATTTTTTGTTTTTTAATGTCAATTCAAATACAAACCAAGCCATTGTTATAAACCCGATTCCGAAAATTGAATCTCCAATTGCACGAAGCCATTTTAAAGTAATCATCGTTGGCTGTTGCATTAATTCTGATGAACGAGCGTACCACATTCCGTGATTAATACTTTCTACTGCCTGCCAAACTCCAATTGGAAGAAGGCTTAAGATTGCCATTAGGAACAATCCAATATTTAAAGACCAGAAAGTGATTTTTAGCAGTTTGTTATTCCAACTTACATTTCTGTATAAACTTCGCAGTACAAATAGTACCAGACCAATTCCCAACATTCCGTAAACTCCAAACAAAGCTGTGTGTCCATGTAAAGGCGTTGTATTTAATCCCTGAACATAGTACAATGCAATTGGCGGATTAATAATGAATCCGAAGATTCCGGCTCCGAGGAAATTCCAAAATGCTACAGAAATCATAAAGTAAATTGGCCATTTGTAATCGGCAATCCATTGCGTTGATTTTGAGATTTTATAGTTTTGATACGCTTCAAATCCAATTAAAGTCAATGGAACTACCTCTAAGGCACTGAATGTTGCTCCTAAAGCCATAATCGCTGTTGGTGTTCCTGAGAAATACAAGTGGTGGAATGTTCCTAAAATACCTCCAGACATGAAAATAATGGTTGCAAAAAGCACATTTAAAGTGGCTGTTTTTGTTTTTAATAATCCCAAACGAACAAACAAGAACGCAATTACAACCGTTGCAAATACTTCAAAGAAACCTTCAACCCAAAGGTGAACAACCCACCATCTCCAATATTCGGCAATGGCTAGATTGGTTTGTCTTCCCCACATTAATCCAGCTCCGTAAAACATGGCGATTGCAGTACAAGAAACTAAGAACAAAATGATTAGATTTTTCTCTTCTGTTTTTTTCTTTAAAACCGGAAGTAACGGACGAATCATTAAAGCCAGCCATAAAAACAATCCAACTAAAAGAAAAATCTGCCAGAAACGACCTAAATCAACATATTCGTAACCTTGGTGTCCAAACCAAAAGTTTTGAACTAAATTTAATTTCTGCATTACACCAAACCATTGTCCAACCATTGAACCTAAAACAATAATTAGTAAAGCGACAAACAGGAAGTTGATTCCAAAACATTGAAATTTAGGATCTTTACCAGAAACTGCTGGAGCAATATATAATCCTGTTGCTAGCCAAGCTGTTGCAATCCAGAAAATAGCCAATTGCGTGTGCCATGTACGAGTCACGGCATATGGCAGAATTTTATCTATCGGAATTCCGTATAAACCATTTCCTTCCACTCCGTAGTGCGCAGTTATGATTCCGAAAACCATTTGCAGAACCATCAGCAAACTTACAATCCAGAAATATTTGGTTACCAATCCCATAGATTTGGTTTTTCCTTGCTTGATAAGCGGATCTTCTTTTGGCAACGGAAATTCTTCTTCTTCACCCGATTTTGCGTGATAAAAAACTAAGATTCCCACACTTAAAATCAATAAAATAATACTTACTCCAGACCAAGCTAAAAGTTCGGTTGTGGCGGTATTTCCAACCAATTCATCTGACGGCCAGTTGTGTGTATACGAAATAGTATTATCAGGACGATTGGTAACTGTCGCCCATGTTGCCCAAAAGAAAAATGCGTTCATTTTATGCATTCTTTCAACATCTGTAATAGAGTTTTTCGGAATCGCATATTCTTCTCTCAGTTTATCAAATTTTGGATCATTTGTAAAAAGACCTTTATAATATTCGCTTAAGTGTTCAATTGCTGCCAAACGGTTTTCAGAAATGGTAAGCACTCCCGTCTCAGCATCATATCGATTGGTTCTTACATCTTTCTGAAGTCGAATCTTTAGAGCCGATTGTTTTTCAGCATCTAGTTCTTCATACTTTTTATTGAAGTCTTTTTTAGCATAAATATCCAATATAAAGACGGCTTCTCGATGCAGCCAATCTGCGGTCCAGTCTGGGGCCACATAGGCGCCGTGTCCCCAGATAGATCCCACTTCCTGGCCACCTATACTTTGCCAGATATTTTGTCCATCTTTAATTTCGCTTTCGTTAAAGACAGCTTTACCAGAATCGGTTACAATTTCTTTTGGAACTGGCGGTGCCTGCTGATAAATCTCGTAACCGTAATACCCTAGCACGGCAAATGATATACTCATTACCAATGCAAAAACTATCCATAATTTTTTTTCTCTTTTCATTTCTCTTGGGGGGAAATTTATTAATAAAAGACAAAATTATCTTTTATTAGTTTTTAAAAAAACTCCAAACCTATTTTCAGCATTTGGAGTCTATATTATTTACTCAACAATTAATACACCTTTCATCATAGCCACGTGACCAGGGAAAGAGCAAATAAATGGATAAGATCCTTTTTTATCAATTGTAAACTCGATTGTATCTTCTTCTCCGCCACCAATTAATTTAGTGTGCGCAATGATTGAAGCTTTTTCAGATTCCGGAATATAATCAGTTGCTTTGGCATCATTAGCTTTTAAAGCAAAAGCAGCCTGATCTGTTCCTTCTTGTAAAATCACTAAATTGTGTCCCATTGCTTCTTTCGGAATTTTACCAACGTGTTTCAAAGTCAATTTGATTGGTTTTCCAGCAACAGCTTTCAATTCACTTGCACTAAACTGCATTTGGTCATTTCCTTCAATAACTAAAACATTTTCCTCTGTCGGTGCAGCTACTGGAGCTTGTTCGCCTTCAGTAGACGTTTCAGTTGTTTCTGTCGGTTCAGCTGGAGCTGTTTCTTTTTTACCGCAAGAAGTAACTGCTAAAAATCCCATTAGGATTAATACTGAAATTTTGGTTTTTGTATTCATTTTTAAGATATTTAATAATATTAATTGTTTGCATTTGTCGCTTTGAGAAAGAAATCTCCTGATTTAACATCAGAAGCAAGCTGTTCTAAAGTTGTATTTTTAAGCATTTCCAACAGCAGCCCTCTTATTTTCTTGAACTCGTGATGAACTGGGCAAGGGTGCTCTTCTGAGCATTCTTTTAATCCAATTCCACAGCCGCTGTATATTTTATTTCCGTCAATAGCATCAACAATCTGAATTAATTTTATTGTTTTTGATGCTTCTGGCGAAACTTCAAATCCGCCTCCTACTCCTTTTGTCGAATGAATTATACCGCTTTTAGTCAAAATCTGCATAATCTTGGCTGTAAATGGTTCTGGCGAATCAATTTCTTTTGCTACATCTTTTATTCCAACCCTAATCCCTTTAGAAGATTTGGTCGCAATAAATATCGAAGCTCTTATTCCGTACTCACATGCTTTTGAAAACATACATCCTTAATTAATTCTAGACAAAGATAGAGAGGTTTTAAATAAAAGACAAATTTATCTTTAATTATTTTTTCAAAAACTGAATATTATTTATAATGAAACTAATTAATACCCATAAAAACACTTATTCCTCATTGATCTCTAATAAAAACCAATTTTAATTTTAACTTTGAGAGTATTAAATTTTAAATATTTAACAAATGCCTTTAAGCAATTCAAAAGATTTGAAACTGGCAGTTCTTATTGATGCAGACAATGTGCCTTATAGCAATGTAAAAGGCATGATGGAAGAAATTGCAAAACTAGGAACTCCAACTACGAAAAGGATTTATGCCGATTGGACAAAACCTAATGCAAATGGATGGAAAGGCGTTTTACTAGAACATGCCATCACTCCTATTCAACAATATAGTTATACCGTTGGGAAAAATTCTTCGGATTCTGCTCTGATTATTGATGCAATGGATTTGCTTTATTCTGGAAAATTAGACGGATTCTGTATAGTTTCTAGCGATAGTGATTTCACAAGACTTGCTGTGAGACTTCGCGAATCGGGCATGAAAGTTATTGGTATTGGAGAAAAGAAAACTCCAAACTCATTTATTGTGGCCTGCGACCGATTTATTTACATTGAGGTTTTGGATGGCGCAATTCAAAAGAAAAAACCCAAAACAGCTGCTGCCGACACCAAAAAACCAATTGAAAAACCTGCTGAAAAAGCACTCCATAAAATTGACAAACAAACCATTGAACTAATAGAATCTACAATTGAAGACATTGAAGATGATGATGGTTGGGCGTTTCTTGGAGATGTCGGAAATCTGATAGTCAAGAAAAAACCTGAATTTGACCCTCGAAATTATGGCTTTTCTAAACTAACGCCAATGCTTAAATCACTAACGGATATTTTGGAAATCGACGAAAGAGAATCAGACAAAAAAGGAATCAAACACGTTTATGTGCGTTTAAGATTCAACTAATTATCGCATTTATTACTTATTTAATTTTTTAAAAACATGAGAAAGAAATTCTTTATTTACGGATTCTTATTGTTTCTAATTGTTGCTGCAATTTATTACTATACTGGACGAGGTTATTTACTCGTAATTATTATTCCGCTTTTGCTAATTGTCGGAGCTTACAATGCCTCTCAAGAAAAACATGCCATTTTAAGAAACTTTCCTGTTCTGGGTTATTTCAGATATTTGTTCGAAATGATCGCACCTGAGATTCAGCAATATTTTATCGAAAGATCTACAGACGGAAAACCTTTTTCAAGAAACCAGCGCTCTTTAGTATATCAAAGAGCTAAAAACATTGATTCTAGTACACCTTTCGGAACGCAATTAAACTTAAATACAGAAAACTACGAAGGAATTAAACATTCTATTTTCCCTGCGAAAGTAAACGAAGAATTACCTCGTGTATTAGTTGGAGGAAAAGACTGCAAACAGCCTTATTCGGCTTCTTTATTTAATGTTTCGGCAATGAGTTTTGGTTCATTGAGCGAGCATGCAGTTCGCGCGATCAATATTGGAGCAAAAAAAGGAAATTTCTACCAAAACACAGGAGAAGGCGGATTAACCGAATTTCACCTTGCAGGTGGCGGAGATATTACATGGCAAATTGGTACAGGATATTTTGGATGCCGTGATGCAGAAGGAAATTTTAGTCCTGAAAACTTCAAAGAAAAAGCCAATCTGCCAAATGTAAAAATGATTGAAATAAAGCTTTCTCAAGGAGCAAAACCAGGCCACGGAGGTGTTCTTCCGGCTAGAAAAAACACAGAACAAATTGCTAAAATTAGAGGAGTTGTACCACACACGATGATTCTTTCTCCTCCTGGACATCATGCTTTTTCGGATGCCAAAGGATTAATCCATTTTATAAAACAATTACGCGATTTATCTAATGGAAAACCAATCGGATTTAAATTATGCATTGGAAATACTGCCGAATTTGAAAACATCTGCCAAGAAATGATTAATGAAGATATTTATCCAGATTTCATTACTGTTGATGGTGCAGAAGGTGGAACTGGCGCGGCTCCACTTGAGTTTGCAGATGGTGTCGGAATGCCTTTTGAACCTGCGTTGATTTTCGTAAACAAAACTTTGGTGCGTTTAGGTATTCGCGATAAAATGCGCATTATTGGAAGCGGAAAAATCATTTCTGGCTATTCTATTTTGCATGCCATTGCTTTGGGAGCAGATATGTGCAACAGTGCAAGAGGATTTATGTTTTCTTTAGGCTGTATTCAGGCTTTACGCTGTCATAATAACGAATGTCCAACTGGAGTTGCTACACAAAACAAAATGTTGATGAAAGGTTTGGTGGTTACAGATAAATCTGAAAGAGTCTTTCACTTTCATAAAAACACACTTCATTCTGCAAATGAACTTTTAGCAGCGGCAGGAAAAACATCATTTGCCGATGTTGATATCAACATCTTTATGCGTGGAGATGAATTTACTAACTTATCAGAACTTTATTTCCCAGATAATTTGAAAAACGTTACTCAGTTCTCATAAAAAAAATCCTCTTCAAATGAAGAGGATTTTTTTTATCTATAATTTTCAATTATAATTTTGCCGTCTCTTTACCTGCCTTTGCAGTTCCTTCTAAAACCGCTAATTCTTCCTGATCTACTAATTCTTGAGCTAAAATAGCATTGTTATAAGCTAAGAAATAAACATCAAACTTCACGCCTTCTGCAATAAGCGATGGAGAAATTTGATCATTCTTAATCATTTCTTTCAATAAACTTGGAAAAGATTCTTTATAGGCTAATTTATTAGCATCGTTTTCTTCTAAATTGGTTTCGATCCTAATTTCGATTTTATTGTCATTTAGAAAAGCTTTTGCCGTTGTACTCGTAATTCCGCTTCCTTTTATAGAAGACGAATTATTATAATTGCTTACATGTTCCTGAATTTTCTGCTTGGTATTTTTACAGCTTGCTAAAAATATTGCAAAAGCAACAACAAATGCGATTTGGGTAATTTTTTTCATAATTTTTTGATTTAATAGTTATTTTTTAACTCAAACATAATTAATTTATAACATAAAACCAATATACATTTATAAAAAAACAGCTGTAATTCTTTGAATTCAAACCGATTATATCCTAGAAAAGAGAATATTTGTAAGAATAAAAACGTTTTCTTTACACTTAATTTCTAACTGTAAATACAAAAAAGTCTCTATAAATAAACTTTAAAGAGACTTTTAATATGTAAGAATAAAAACGATATGTTTTCTGTAAAAACTAAATCTTTTATTTCAAAAAATCTTTAAGCGATTCGCCCGTTAAGGTTTCTTTGTCTAAAACGGTATTATCATCTGCAAGAAAATAAACATCAAATTGAACTCCTTCTTCAATCAATTGCCTTGGAATCTGATCTTTATTAATCATTAATTTTATCAATTTAGGAAAAGAAATTACAGATGCCGATTTATTAACTTCATTTTGCTCTAAATCGGTTTCAAAACGCAATTCAATTTTATCATCATTAATATACCCCCTTGCCGTTGTTAGCATTACATTTTCGGCTCTAAAACTTGGAGCAATATTTTTGTTGTACGTAACAACGTATTCTTGAAGTTTCTGTTTGGTATTTTTACAGCTTACAAGCGTCAATACAATCATTATTGCAAAGGCAATCTGGCTTATTTTCTTTAGCATAACTTTCTATTTTAATTTTTGAAGTCTTAATAATGCCTCAAGATAGTAATAATCTGCGTAATTTATAGAACAATCTATCTCACTGTTTGCAGGTTTATGTCCTGTTGAATGCAATAAAAATGCAGAATTGGCGTCGTGACTCTGATAATTATCTGAAAGCGAAACAATCATTTTTTTAGCTTTTGCCAAATATTCAGCTTTTAAATTCTTGTCTTTTGTGTATGAACTTAATTCTAAAAGTGCAGACGAAACAATGGCCGCAGCCGAAGCATCACGAGGTTCGTTAGGAATATTTGGCGCATTAAAATCCCAATACGGCACTAAATCTTCTGTGGTTAATTTATCCAAATAAACACGTGCTAATTTATGGGCAAAATCTAAAAACTTAACGTCTTTTGTTTCTCTATACGTCATTGTAAAACCGTAAATCGCCCAAGCCTGACCACGTGCCCACATACTGTCATCACTATATCCCTGAGCTGTTCTTCCTTTTATTTTTTTTCCAGTTTCGTAATCGTAAATTATAACATGATAAGAAGTATTATCTGACCTAAAATGGTTTGCCATTGTAGTTTCTGCATGCTTTACAGCAATATCATATAGTTTTTTACTTCCTCCGTTTTTTGAAGCCCAAAACAAAAGCTCCAAATTCATCATATTATCAATAATCGTATTATGACCGCCCATTTTATTATGAGGCCAAGATTGAATTGTTCCCACTTTCGGATTAAATAGTGTTGCCAAAGTATCTGCAGTTCTCAGGATAATTTGTTTGTACTCTGCATTTTTGGTTAATCTATATCCGTTTCCAAAACTATTAAAAACCTGAAAGCCTAAATCGTGATCGCCCGCTTTACTGGTCGATAATGGCGTTAAAAAACGACTGAATTTATCGGCTTCTTTTTCCCATTTTTTATCTTTTGTCGCTTCATACAAAAACCATAATTCTCCCGGCCAGAATCCGCTTGTCCAGTCTTTGTAACCGACAAATTTCCATTCTTTACTTCCGTTTGGAACTGTTCTCGGAGAAGTTCCATCGTTAGGAATCACTTGGAGCGTTTTTGAAGCTTGTTCTGCGCAATAATTCAATTGCTTTTCAATGTTAAACGAATTCTTTTTTTGAGAATAGCCTTGATTTCCTAAAAGAAACAAAGCAGCAATCAGGGTAAAAAATTTTGCCTTCATGTGGTTATTTTGGATAGATAATTAATTAAACTGATAAATTTATAAAATAAAGTAAATGTATTTGATTCTTTGTATTTTTGTTGGACTAAAAATGTACTATTGTTACAGCAAAAACCTATTTTGAGCCAATCAAGAATCTATTATTTCTTAGTTTTTCTCTGCATTATTTTGTTCGGAATACTTTCAAGAAAAATCTCTTTTATTCCTTTATGGATTGGCGATTTTCTGTATGCCGTAATGATTTACTTTTTAGTTCGAGTTTTTTTTCCATCAAAAAAGTTCTTCTTTATTATACTACTTTCTCTTTTTATTTGTTATTGCATTGAGTTTTTACAGATTAATCAAAGCGAATGGATTGTTCATCTTAGAAAAACACTTTTAGGCAGATATGTTTTAGGTCAAGGATTTTTATGGTCTGATATTCTTGCTTATACGTTTGGAATTGCAATTGCCTTTATTACTGAAAAATCATTTTTAAAATACTACAATCATGAATCTCGTTTTCGCATCAAACAACAAAAATAAAATTGCAGAAATTCAAAGCATGCTTCCAGAAAGCATTAAAATTCTAAGCTTGGAAGATATTAATTGTTTGGAAGACATTCCAGAAACTGCAGATACCATTGAAGGAAACGCCATTTTAAAAGCCGATTATGTAACTCAGAAATATGGTTACGATTGTTTTGCTGATGATACAGGTTTAGAGGTCAAATCTTTAAATGGAGAACCCGGAGTTTATTCTGCGCGATATGCTGGCGAGCAAAAAAATGCTGATGATAACATGAATAAGCTTTTGGAGGCTTTAAAAGACAAACAAAATCGCAGCGCCCAGTTCAAGACCGTTATCACTTTAAACCTAAATGGAAAACAATATTTATTTACTGGAATTGCAAAAGGAGAAATTACTTTAACCAAAACAGGCACAAATGGTTTTGGATACGATCCCATTTTTAAACCCGAAAATTTTAACGAGACCTTTGCAGAACTGCCCTTAGAAACCAAAAACACAATTGGTCACCGCGGAAAAGCCGTTAAGCAACTCATTGATTTTCTGAACACCACAAAATAATTGTTTAAAATACAACATTTTAGTAGCTAAATTTTACATTTTACGACGTGTTTTTTGGCATATTTCTTCATTTAACGCAAAAATTTATTTCAACAAAAATGTAACTTTTTGATAATCAAATCTTAACAAATACATAATTCTTAAAATTGCATTAGTTTATCTGAATAATTAGCAGTAATTTTGCACCCTATTTTAAAACACATATGAATAAATTTGAACAATTAGGATTGAATGAATCGTTACTGAAGGCGATTTTAGATCTAGGATTTGAGAATCCGTCAGAAGTACAGGAGAAAGCGATTCCCCTATTATTGGAAAAAGACACAGATATGGTTGCGTTGGCTCAGACAGGGACAGGGAAAACGGCAGCTTTCGGTTTTCCGCTAATTCAAAAAATTGATGCTGACAACAGAAATACACAAGCATTAGTTTTATCGCCAACACGAGAACTTTGTTTACAGATTACCAACGAACTTAAAAACTACTCAAAATACGAAAAAGGTATTAATGTGGTAGCAGTTTACGGCGGGGCTAGTATTACAGAGCAAGCTAGGGACATTAAAAGAGGAGCACAAATTATTGTAGCTACTCCAGGAAGAATGCAAGACATGATCAACAGAGGATTGGTAAACATTAAAAATATAGATTACTGTATTTTGGATGAGGCTGATGAAATGTTGAACATGGGATTTTATGAGGATATCGTATCTATTTTATCTGATACTCCTGATCAAAAAAGTACATGGTTGTTCTCTGCAACTATGCCACAAGAGGTTGCCAGAATTGCAAAACAATTCATGAGCGACCCTGTTGAAATTACTGTTGGAGCTAAGAACTCAGGTTCTGCAACAGTTTCTCACGAATTTTACTTAGTAAATGCACGTGATCGTTACGAAGCTTTGAAACGTTTAGCTGATGCTAACCCGGACATTTTCTCTGTGGTTTTCTGTCGTACTAAAAGAGATACTCAGGCTGTAGCTGAAAAATTGATTGAAGATGGATACAGCGCTGCTGCATTGCACGGAGATTTATCTCAGGCGCAACGTGATGGTGTAATGAAATCTTTCCGTGGAAGACAAATTCAGATGCTTGTTGCTACTGACGTTGCTGCACGTGGTATTGACGTTGATAATATTACTCACGTAGTAAATTACCAACTTCCTGACGAAATTGAAACTTACAATCACCGTTCCGGACGTACTGGTAGAGCTGGAAAATTAGGAACTTCTATTGTAATTGTTACAAAAAGCGAGTTGCGTAAAATTTCTTCTATCGAAAGAATTATCAAACAAAAATTCGAAGAAAAAACTATTCCATCCGGAATCGAAATCTGCGAAATTCAATTATTGCACTTAGCAAACAAAATTAAAGATACTGAAGTTGATCACGAAATTGACAACTATTTACCAGCAATCAACAATGTTCTTGAAGGATTATCTAAAGAAGAGTTGATTAAGAAAATGGTTTCAGTAGAATTTAACCGTTTTATTGCTTACTATAAAAAGAATAGAGATATTTCATCTCAGGCCGGAGAAAGACGTGAAAGAAGTGATTCTGAACCAAGAGAATTCAATAATAACGGAGCAGTTCGTTATTTTGTAAACATCGGTTCAAGAGACAATTTCGATTGGATGACTCTTAAAGATTACCTGAAAGAAACATTAGATTTAGGTCGTGATGACGTTTTCAAAGTAGATGTAAAAGAAGGTTTCTCTTTCTTTAACACTGATCCTGAGCATACAGATAAAGTTATGGAAGTATTAAACAACGTACAATTAGAAGGACGTCGTATTAATGTTGAAATTTCTAAAAATGACGGTGGCGGAAGACGTGACCATAACGGACGTTCTGGTGGCGGAAGAAGCGCTGGCGGACCAAGAAGAGAAGGTTCTGGCGGAGGAAGTTTCGGACCAAGACGTGAAGGTTCTGGCGGTGGCGGATTCAGAAGCGACAGAAATTCAGCTCCAAGAGAAGGTGGTTTCAGAAGCGACAGAAATTCATCTGCTCCTAAAAGAGAAGGTGGTTTCAGAAGCTCAACTCCAAGAACAGAAGGTAGTTCAGACAGAGCTCCAAGACGTTCTGAAAGCTTTGGTGATTCACCAAGACCAAGAAGACCAAGAAGAGATTAATCATTTAATTTTCTTTTAAATATAAAAATCCCAAATTCCATACTAATTGGAATTTGGGATTTTTTTTATTTTAAAACTTTTTTTGAATTGACGCGTTTTATAATTCGAAACCATTTAATTTAAATCTTCTTATTCCCTTTTTAGTTAAATACTAAAAGCAGCACTTCTTTCCTTTGTTAATTTTCTGATAATTATATTCGAAGACTGCGAAATATTTAATCCCGATTTACTACTTTTAGTGCTTTAAATCAGGATATGAAATATTTCGCAGTTTTCTTTTTTATACTAATATCGACCATCAGTTTCGCACAAGAAACAGAACCAACAACTCCTCAGAGAGTTTCTGGTTATATCTACAACGATAATAGTAAACAGCCTATTCCTAATGTAAATATCATCAACACAAACAAGGTACGTGGCGCACAGTCTGATGCTAAAGGATATTTTGAAATTGATGTGCAGCCAAATGATACATTACACTTCTCTCTTTTAGGATTTCAGTCTCTTCGAATCAGAGTAACAAATGACTGGATAAAAAATAAAGTAACAAGAATTCAGCTTACAGAAAAAGCGATTGCTCTGGAAGAAGTCGTTATTGCTCCTTTTAATTTAACAGGGTATCTTGAAATTGATTCTAAATTGATTCCAACTAAAGAAAATTACCGTTATAGTATTTCTGGTCTTACACAAGGGTATGAAGCAGGAGAATATGCTCCAAATGCCTTTGGAAAAGTATTGGGGTCTATTTTTAACCCGGCAGATATGCTATATAATTTCTTTGGAAAAAATGGAAGAGAACTCAAGAAATTAAAAGATATGAAAAAAGACGATACTATTCGAAATCTTCTGGAATCGAAATATGATCGTGAAACGCTTGCGGTACTTTTAGGCATAAGCAAAGATGAAATTCCTGAAATTTTACAACGATGCAACTATTCTGATGCTTTTATTCAATCTGCAAATGATTTACAGATTCTGGATGCTATTAGCGGTTGCTACGAACAATATAAAGTCTTAAAACGAAATTAGAAATCTCTATTCGATAAAAATATACAAATCCTCATTACAATTAGTATTGAGGTTTTTTTTTATTTTTAGATCTATTTTACTAAACTAATATAAAAAAACCATGACTAATATACCTTTTCAAACGATTGATTGGACCCAAATTTCAGAAACTGAACATGCAGGAGAAACCGGAACTGCATATTGGAAAACTATGCAATTAGGCGGTTTACGAATTCGAAAAGTTATTTATTCCGAAAATTATGTTGCAGATCACTGGTGTCAAAAAGGACACATTGTACATTGTCTTGAAGGCGAATTTATTAGCGAATTAGAAAACGGGCAAAAATTCAAACTGGTTAAAGGAATGACTTATGTAG
>RCUK01000698.1_pt1 | contig 26311 bp, 26 predicted proteins | sample 2166381 | NCBI WGS metagenome assembly RCUK01 (sample SAMN09932809, study PRJNA488358) | compost metagenome | isolation source: compost soil in an enriched community | place: Germany: Experimental Botanical Garden | reverse complement strand
ATTGTTTTTCAGTATAAAAACTTCGATTAAAAGTTATACTTTTGCACTTTCAAAATTGTAACAGGATAATTCGCTTGTTTACGGTTTATTTATTTAATGAATAAAAAAGGTTTTCTAACCTTTACAGCAATACATTATGCTTAATATACACAATCTTTCCGTTTCTTTTGGAGGAACTTATTTATTTGAAGAAGTTACTTTTCGTTTAGGCGCCGGCGACCGCGTTGGTCTTGTTGGTAAAAACGGAGCAGGTAAATCTACAATGCTAAAAATGTTAGCTGGAGATTTTAAACCAGACTCAGGAGTTATTTCGCAAGAAAAGGACATCAAAATGGGATTCCTTCGTCAGGATATTGATTTTGAACACGGAAGAACGGTTTTGGAAGAAGCATATGAGGCTTTTACAGAAATTAAAATTGTAGAAAAAAAGCTAGAAGAAATCAATCACCAATTGGTTACCAGAACTGATTATGAAAGTGAAGAATATGGCCAGATTATAGAAGATTTGTCTGATTATACACATCGTTTTGATCTTCTTGGAGGTTATAATTATGTTGGAGATACAGAGAAAATTCTTTTAGGTCTTGGTTTTAAAAGAGAAGTTTTTAATAATCAAACCGAAACATTCTCTGGAGGATGGAGAATGCGTATCGAATTGGCTAAATTATTATTGCAATCAAACGATGTATTGCTTCTGGATGAGCCAACCAATCACTTAGATATAGAAAGTATCATTTGGTTAGAGAACTTCCTTCGCAATTATCCTGGTGTTGTGGTAATCGTATCGCACGATAAAATGTTCTTGGATAATGTTACCAACAGAACAATCGAGATTTCTTTAGGAAAAGCATACGACTTTAATAAACCTTATACACAATATTTAGAACTGCGTCATGAAATTCGCGAGAAGCAGTTGGCGACTCAAAAGAATCAGCAGAAGAAGATTGAAGAAACAGAAAAATTAATCGAGAAGTTCCGTGCAAAAGCTTCAAAAGCTTCAATGGCACAATCGCTGATTAAAAAATTAGATAAAGTAGAAAGAATCGAAGTAGACGAAGATGATAATTCGGTAATGAATATCTCTTTCCCAGTTTCTAAAGAGCCTGGAAAAGTAGTTATCGAGGCTGAACAGGTAACAAAAGCTTACGGAGACAAAACGATTCTTAAAGATATTAGCTTGTTAGTTGAAAGAGGAAGTAAAATTGCTTTTGTTGGACAAAACGGACAAGGAAAATCGACTTTCATTAAAGCGCTGGTAAATGAATTTGAGTATCAAGGAAATATCAAATTAGGACACAATGTGCAATTAGGATATTTTGCTCAAAATCAGGCTGAATATTTAGATGGAGAAATTACTTTGCTTCAAACGATGGAAGATGCGGCAACAGATACGAATCGTATGAAAGTTCGTGATATGTTAGGTTCTTTTCTTTTCCGCGGAGATGATGTAGAAAAAAAAGTAAAAGTGCTTTCTGGAGGTGAACGTAACCGTTTGGCGCTTTGCAAATTGTTATTGCAGCCAATTAACGTTTTGCTGATGGATGAGCCTACGAACCACTTAGATATTAAATCTAAAAACGTTTTGAAAGCGGCACTTCAAAAATTTGGAGGAACTTTATTGTTGGTTTCTCACGATAGGGATTTTCTTCAGGGAATGTCAAATATCGTTTATGAATTTAAAGATCAAAAAATAAAGGAATATTTAGGAGATATTAACTACTTCTTAGAACAGCGCAATCTTGAAAACATGCGTGAAGTAGAGAAAAAAGATGTTGTAAAGAAAGAAGCTCCAAAAGAAAAAGAAGTTGCAAAAGTATCTTACGAAGATCAGAAAAAAGGAAAAGCACTTCAGAACAAGTTAAGTAAAATTGAAAGCCAGATTCAGCAATTAGAAAAACAAATTCAGCACGATGATAAAATGCTTGAAACTAATTACGACAAACATATCGAAGATGCCTCATTTTTTACTGCTTACAATAAAAAGAAAGAAGATTTGGAGCAATTGTTAATTGACTGGGAAGTTGTTTCAGAAGAGATTGATGGGTTGAATGCTTAATGTTTTTGTTTCAGGTTTCAGGTTTCAAGTTTCATCTTGACGAGTAAATTTAACCGAAAGGCATGCTGAGTTTTTTGTAGTTTGCATTTACGATTTACAAAGTTCGCAAAGCTTTATCAATAGATAGCTTTGCGAACTTTGCGTTTTATAAAACCTTACAGATCAAAAAAACTTGGCGAGCTTTGTGTTAAAACAGTCATTCAGTTCAAAACTTGAAACCTGAAATAAACTACTTAATAATCCCAATAGAACGTGAATGTTCAATGGCTTTGCTGCTTTCTTTAAAATAGCAAACAGAAACATTCAGATTCTCTAAATTATTTAGAATTTTTTTTACTTCTTTTTTCTGAGATCTTCCAGTCTGTCTAATATAAACAGCAACCACAGTAACGGGGAATATTTTACAGATTCTCTCATAAAGCATTGGATCATGCTGAGAATCGTCGCCCATTAAAACGTATTTTAGTGTTGGGTAGAACTCGACAACATGTTTGATTTTTTCAAATTTATGATCGTGATTTCCTCTTCCGCTCATGAAGAAATCGGTGATTCCTCTCTTGATGTCTTTTAGGAGAAAAACCGCTTTTGGAAGTTTGTTTATTTGTGTGAATTTAGCAATAAATCGGTACAAATTCCATTCGCTGCTAGAGATGTAAAAAAAAGCATTTACCTCTTCTGCGTTATCTCTTCCTGCAGAGCTTAAAGCTTGATAGTGAGATACAACATCTTTGAATACTTTTCGGTCATTTACATTTTTGAACAATAAAATATAAAGTTTTCGAAAGAAATTATTTGTGTGCGAAATCAAGAATGTATCATCAATATCAGATATAATTCCAAGTTTTCCTTTGTGAGGTCTTATAAAGCTACCTTTGCAGGTAGTGGTTTCATTTCGATATTTTAAACTGACTTTGTACGGCATCCATCCAAAATGAGTCTCTTTTTCTAGCGGAATGCAAAAATTGAAAAAGCCATCATCTAGTGTTTTTGTATGAATGACTTCGTTATTATAATGCAGATAAACATCATAATTTTTAATGGTTTTTATTCGGAACAATTTGAGGATCGAAGTGGCATTTTTTAATTTTCTTTTCTCAAAATCGTATTTGTGTTCTCTTTTTAAAACATGCCCCATTACAATTAACTCTTGCTCATTTGCATAACCTCGATATAATTGTAGAATTGGTTTCATTAATTACGTATATTTATGTAACTGTAAATTACTTAATTTAATTGGTTTTAAAAATAAAATTTTGAAAAAGAATATTCTGTTTGTTGTAAATCCTATTTCTGGAGACTTGGATAAATCTGATTTGATCGATGCTGTCGAAGAGTTTGCGACAACCAATCATTTTGATCTGAAAGTGTATGAAACTACGGGAAAAAATGATTTAAGAGCAATACAATCTTTATATAGCGAATCTAAACCAGAACGCATTGTTGTTGCAGGAGGAGACGGAACGATAAAAATGGTGGCCGAAGCGGTAGAAGAGCAAGATGTTATAATTGGGATTTTGCCTGCAGGTTCTGCAAACGGACTTTCGGTTGACTTGAATCTTCCTGATGGAATAGAGGAGAACCTTAAAATAGCGTTTCTACACCATTATATCGAAATGGATATGATTTGTATTAACGGAAAAAAAAGTATCCATTTAAGCGATATCGGATTAAATGCCAATTTGGTTAAAAATTACGAGCAAAGTGATGTTCGGGGATTTTGGGGTTATGCGCTCCAGGCTTTTACTACGCTCAAAGAATCTGAAGAGCCATTTGTTGCGACTATCTCAGCCAATAACAAAACGGTAGAGCATGTAGCAAGAATGATTGTAATAGCCAATTCGCAGAAATATGGAACTGGAGTTGTAATTAATCCAAATGGTGCTATGAATGACGGTAAGTTTGAGCTCGTAATTTTAAAGAGTCTCGACCTGCTTTTAATCGGAAAAATAATTACTGGAAATATGCCAATTGATTCTGATGATATTGTAATTATTTCAACCGATAAGGCTGAAATAAAAACGGATTATCCTGTTAATTTTCAAATTGATGGAGAATATTGTGGTGCCCAGACTTCTTTAGAAATTCATATTCTGCACAAGCAAATGAAAATTGCGGTTCCGTAGATTTGGATTAATTTTTATTGAAGGAATATTGGTGTTCTTGATATGCCGCTCCGCTAGAGCTTTGGGGATTTTTGAAACAAACATTTCTGTAGATATTTAGCTCCTAAAGGAGCTTTTTTTAGCTCTGGAAGAGCGAAATATTTATAGAAAAACATGGCGATAAGACAAAGAGCTCCAGCGGAGCGACATCTTTCTTTATTTAAACGGATTTCTCTCCTGCCATTCTGTTTTAGGTTCTAAATAATTGAAAAACCTTGAAATATTATGATTAATTAGAGCATTGCTATGCGTAATTAAGCCATACATTTTTACAGGTTTTGCTCCAACAGAACTTTTGATTTCAAGAGCAGTTCTAGCAAAAACAATTTCTTTGAAGCCTTTCTTGATAGAATACGCAATCATGTCGTAGAGCATGTTTAAATACAGCATTTTTTCGCGTTGGATGCTTTCGTCATAACCCAAAAAGTACGTGTCCATGACATCTCCATTTTTGATTAAAGTATTGAAGCCAATTAATTTTTCGTCCACGAAATAACCATAAAGAAGAAAGTTTTCTCCCAGTATTTCTTTGAAAAAACTAAAATGATTTCGAGCTAGAAAAAAAGTATTGAAAGGAGCATTTTTTGCAACATGAAAATACAAGTCGTAAATCACATCTTCATATTGTTTAATGTCAGAAAGTGACATTTGCTGTTTTACAATTCCTTCCGATTTTTTTCGTGCGCGTTTGTACTGATCGCGATATTTTTTAGACAAAGCATCAATATAATCTTGTTCTGATTTCCAATTTTTATTGATTTCAAAAATCATATTGGGCTGAGTAGAAAAGGTGTAATTATTTTTAAATTCAGCTTGAAGCGGTTCGATTTCTTTTGCGGTAAAATCTTTTATACTCGTAATGTGAACTTTTCTTCCACTTTCTTTTAAATCTTTTTTTAGCTGATTAATCGCTTTATGAAGTGTTTTAATTGCTTTAGATTCTTTGGTCGTTTTATCAAAAATAAAAGCATTCTGACCAGTAAGCATATTGTTTCCGACGAATAAAACATGTGAAGCAAAATTCTTTAAAGCAAAATTGCGAACAGAAGTTTTTAAACATTTATCGCGTTCTCCAAAAGACTCGAGTTTTTCTGCAAATAAGAATTGCGTTAAAACAATTCCAATTAGTTTTTTTTCTTCAAAAAGTCCGATGAAATGGCAGGTCATATTTACTGGACAAGAGTTTTCCAGCACTTCGAGATATTCTCGTGTCAAAAAGATGTTATTTGCTGCAAGCGAGTTCCATTCTACAGGCAATAAAGATGCGCTTTTGTAAATCTGGAAAGAATATGTTGTATTCAAAAGAGTAAGCTAATTTCTTCAAAATTAGATAATATTTATAATAACTAAACTGCTTTAAGTTATTATTAAGAAAAACCCGTTTAAGATTAGTTTTTCAAACGGGTTTTGGTATGTTGTAATTTAAGCAAATCCACAAATGATTCCACCCATAAGGGTCAAGGTAAGAATCCAATATCCAGCATGAATGAAAATGTATTTCCAAGATTTTCTTTCAAATAGGCCATTAATTCCAATTAACGGAAATGCAAAAAATAGTCCGGACATAAAACCGTGAAGCGCACCATGTTTAAAAGTTCTATAAGCCATTCCGTAATCTGCCATAAAAGTGGCAAATGAAGGTTTTGCACTATCTATTAAAGGCGGTCCTCCAACCATTCCGACAGCTCCAGACTGATGAATTGTCAGGGACATTAAAGTCATGGTAATCATTAAAGAAAAAATATACGTAAGTCCGAATATTTTCAGCATTTTTCCTTTTCTTAGCTCTTCTTGAGTAAGATTATTTTCCTTCATCCAGATAGTTCCGAATACTTTTGGGCTGTACCAGATAAAACCGGTTACTAGTGTGACAATGGCTGCAATGAATAATGCAACGAAGTTAATTTGCATAATGTGAGGTTTTTAGAATTAGTTGGTCAAATGTAATCAAAAAAAAAGCAGGTTTTTTAAAATAATAAAAAGTAGTTAAAATCTTACCAGTTAAATTTTTATCAACACTTTAGCGATATTTAGTGTATTATAGCTATGAATTGTATAATTTTACGCTAATAACAAATCCCAAATCTGTTATGAAAATTTTAATTACCTTTTCTTTAGTATTTGCTTTTTCGCTAAGTGTTTTGGCAGATACCGTTTCGGATAAAGAAAAAGAAGCGCTTATAAAACTGTATCATGCAACAAATGGTTTGCAATGGAAAAAGAAGTGGGACTTAAGTCTTTCTGTTTCTACCTGGTACGGAGTTAAAGTTGAAAATGGAAAAGTAGTTGCTTTGAATTTGGCAGATAATAATCTGAAAGGAGAATTGCCAGAAGCGCTGTATGATCTTATAAATTTAGAATCGCTCAATCTGGAAAAGAATAAAATTGAAGGAAGCTTGTCTTTGTCGATTTTTAATCTGAAAGAATTGGAATTGCTGAATGTTGCCAACAATGAGTTGTCTGGCGTAATTCCGGCTTCTATTTGCCAATTGGGTAAATTGAAAGATTTGGAGCTTTTTATGAATAAGATTTCTGGAGAGCTTCCATCAGAAATTGGAAAACTGAATCAGCTAGAAATTTTAGCTGTTTTTGATAACGAAATTAATGGAAAACTGCCTGTTTCTATTTATAAAATTTCGGGATTAAAAGTCTTGCTTTTAAACGATAATAAGTTGTCGGGAAATTTGACAAACGAAATTATTAATTGGAATGCATTGCAGAATTTTAGTTTGTTTAATAATGATTTTACAGGTGGTATTCCGCAAGAAATTGAAAAGCTTAGCAATTTGGAAGAATTGAATCTTTCATACAATAAATTTACAGGCGAAGTTTCAAAAAAGATAGCTTTATTGGATGCTTTAAATGTGACAATGATGGACGAAAACGGAAATCCGTTTTTATTAGAAATAAACCAAGAAAATAAATTACAATAGTTTACCCAAAATTAATCGATGCTTATGAATGAATTTTACACTCGTTAAACAAGTTGATTAAATATATTTAGTTAATTGCCAAAACCGTAACTATGTTACGGTTTTATGGTTTCTAGAGGTTTCGTCTTTGAAAAAAAATAACATTTAATTTAGAATTGAATTTTTTATGTTTGTCTAAATTTTTATAACTTTAATAAAAGTATCTAGGGAACCAAAAACCGATTAATCAGCGGTATTACTAACAACTTAATAAGAAGAAATCATGACACTACAATATCAAGGTGAACAGTACGGAAAACCAACCACTTTTACAATTAGAATTATTGGGAACAACTTGTCAAAAAGCAGTTCAAACTATCAGATTGATCTTTTGGTTGGCGACAAAAAACTGCCAACTTTTACAAGCGAAATTCATCAAAGTCTTTCTAATTGCTTAAAAGAAATCTACTTGTTCAGAAAACACAATGGAATCACATTCAATGAATCATCAGAGAAAATAGTTTCGCTTTATGTTCCTTATGATAAAGTTTTGTACAACTACAATAAATATGCTTTGTTTAGAGCATAAATTTTTCTCAAAAGAGTAAAAAAAAAAAAAGAAGCTTTTCGTTTAATGGAAAAGCTTCTTTTTTTGTTATCGAATAATCTTTAAATAAGCGCTATAAGGATCATCTTTAAGTGAGGTTCGCATATAATATACGTTTTCGTCTTTTTCTTTTAAATCAAACTGAATTAAGCCTGCATCGCAATAATAGTAAAGTAGGTTTTCGTCAGCAGGAAATTCAATATTTGAAATAGGCAATGTAGTTAGTTTTTCTTCAAAAGCTATTTCGCCATTTGATAAGTCCAATTCAAAAAGCTTCTTTTTGCGAGTATATCCCCAAAGATTATCAACTTCTTTGACAATATATTCTACATTATCATCTTTAAAATCTGTTTTCCAGAGCTGAGTTCCTGTTTTAGAATCGACAGCATAAATAGATGAAACTTCCGAGCCTTGTGCGGCAAAATATAGCTTTTTGTCGTGGCATACTATACGCTCTTTTACGTTGTTCTGGTTTTCGTCTATTTTAAACTGCCATAGCACATCTAGGCTATTTGGTTTTAATGCATATAGCCAATTCTTATCGCCAGCAATAAAAACGCTTTCGCCATCGGTAACAGGTTTTCCAGTCATGGTTTCGTCAAAGCTTTTTTGATAAAGCAATTTGCCTGTATTAGCTTCAAAACAATACACATTGTTTGCGCTTTGGGTAAAGATCTTATTATCGAAGAAAAGAGGCTCAATATCGTTGTTTGGAGTATCTAACTTGTAGTTCCAAGCCAAGCTTCCATCTTTTAAATCCAAAGCATATAAATTACTGCTCTGATTTTGATTTTGAGCAGTTATAAAAAGTTTTCCATTAGCTATAATCGGAGTCTGATCTTTTAAAACAATTTGATCTGTAATATTGCCTAATCTTGATTTCCAGAAAATAGTGCCTGTTCCGTTATCGACTGCATAAATTTCACCATTAATAAACGGAATATATACCACTCCATCATGAATCGTTATTTTATTGGCACACATTTCAGTATGGGCATCTGAAGCTTTTACTGTCCAAACAATACTTTCTACTTCTAGATCCCAAGAAAAAAGAGAACCATCGTAATCGTAAACTAAAATGGAAGTGTCATCTAGAGAGATTTTTTTTAATGGTTTTAAAGATTTATTAGTAACAGCTTCTTCTGCGGGTAATTTGCTGTTAGTGTAATTAGTTTTACTGTCGGGCGCTTGTCCAAACATGTTTGCAGAGGCGAATACAAATAAAAGGGCTATTAATTTGTGTTTCATTTTAAGATTTGGGTTGATTTTTTGATTGTCTTCTTTTAAAACATTTAACGGGGTAAATATAAACAAAAAAAGCTCCAGATTTCTCTGAAGCTTTTGTCTTAGTAAGTAGTCCGTGGGGGAATCGAACCCCCCTTACCAGGATGAAAACCTGGCGTCCTAACCGATAGACGAACGGACCTGCTTTGCTATTGCGGGTGCAAAAGTGCAACTATTTTTGAGATGTACAAAGGATTTTGGAAAAAAATTTTTGATTTTTTTTGATTGGAATTCATTTTGAACCATCAATATTTGCTCGTTTATTGAGTTAATGAATTTGTATTTATTTGATTAAGAAATGGTTGTTTTATGTGTAAGCGAAGAGTTTGTCTGTTCTTTTAGGCAAAAAATAATTTTGAGAAATATTGAGTGTTTTTATTTTTGAAAGAATATTTTTATAGGTTTTAAATGAAAGATTTGAGAAAATAATAATCTATAAATACAAAGAAAAATATGATTGCCAGAAGTTTTATCCCAATTTCAAATAAAATTATACTCTTTCTATCTTAAAATAAGCAGTTCTTCTTGGTTTCTTATCAAATTGCTTAATCGTTCAAATCCAACTTTTTGCTGCACATTTTGCGATCCGGTATTGTCAAGATCTGTTATGGCTACAACTTCTTTGGTATTTGTAATTACTTCATTTGTAGTTGGCTTGTTGTATGTTTTTAAGTCTTATTGTGTTGTTTTTTAGTCTTTTACAGGGGTTTTATTGCTTTTTATAATCTGAAATTTGCGCCATAAAATAATGGATTAAAAAACAGGGCTTTTGTTTTGTGACATTAGCAATATGAGACAAAAATGAAGAAAACATTGCAAACAGGTTTATTGATAGCATTTGTCTTTATTATAAATGCTTGTTCTGCTGATTCGGCAGATGGGATGGAAGCGAATTATAAAGATGAAATTATGACGGACTATAATTATAGTACTGTCGAATTAGAAACAATGAAATTAATAAATGATTATAGGACATCAATAGGATTGGATTCTTTACAGGTAAAAGATTATCTTTCTTTCAAGGCCGAAGAGCACAATAATAATATGATCGAAAGCAATTTGGTAAGCCATAATGATTTTGTAAGCCGATCTGAAAATATAATAAGAGTATTGGGAGCAAAAAAGGTAGACGAAAATGTTGGATACAATTATCAGTCTCCAGCAGGTGTTCTAAATGGATGGTTAAATAGTCCAGAACATAAAAAAATTATTGAGGGAGATTTTAATTATTTTGGCATTTCGATGAGGGTAAGTCCTGACGGTAAAAAATATTATACTAATATTTTTGCAAAAATTTAGAAGCCTAATTCTCTCCAATGCATCCAATTGAAAAGCTGCGCAAACGTCCCTGACTTTGTGCTTTTCTTATTTTGAACATATAATTTCTCTCGCTAATTCTAGCGTCCCATTCGTGAGCGTAAGAGTGTAAAAGTCTTGTTTTTGTTTTCATGTTATTTATAATGAATAAGTTATATCTTTGAGGTAAACGTTGCAAAAAATGACAAAAGTAAAGGAAGACGTAATATGGATAACTGGCGCTTCATCTGGCATTGGAAAATCGATGGCTCTTGAATGCGCAAGATTAGGATATAAAGTAGTTCTTTCTTCAAGACGTAAAGAACTGTTGGATGAAGTTGCTGACGAGATTAGGCAATCAGACGGGCAGGCATTGGTAATTCCGTGTGACATAATGGAGGAAACTTCTATTGAAAATGCGGTCCAACAAATCATTAAAGAATGGGGGCGTTTGGATATAGTTATAGCCAATGCTGGTTTTGGCGTTTTTGGAAGTATAGAAAACCTAACAGCCAAGGACTGGAATAGGCAGTTGCAAGGCAATGTTACAGGCTTAGCTCTCACGGTAAAATATGCATTGCCACATTTAAAGAAAAACAAAGGACGAATTGGTTTGGTTGGAAGTGTAGGGGCTTATCTTCCTAATCCTAATGTGGGGGCATACGGTGCTTCAAAAGCAGCCGTAAACTCTATTGGTCTGACTTTGCAGGTTGAATTAATGGGTACAGGCGTGAGCTGTACTACGGTGCATCCTGGATTTGTGGTTTCTGAAATTGCACGAGTTGATAATAACGGAATGTGGCATCCTGAACAGCCAGATCCACGACCATCAAATTTAATGTGGCCTACTGATAAAGCGGCAAAAGTGATGGTAAAAGCTATTTTGAAACGAAAGAGAAATTACATTTTTACAGGTCATGGCAAACTGGCTGTATGGTTGCAAAGGTGGTTTCCTGGGTTGATGAGATCGATCATTTCAAAAGGACCAAAACCAGATTTATAAGTAAGGAGCTTGAATTAAATCTATGTTAAAAGAGGAGTTTTAATTCAATATTAATTTGAAATTTGTGAAATGTCTAATTAATAACGAGATAATATGGAAGGACAAATTATAGAATTGGAAAAAAAATACTGGCACGGAGTTGAAAATAATAACTATGAAACGGTAAGAAATCTGACACTGTTTCCTTGCATAGTTGCCGGAAAAAACGGTATTCAAAGTATCAGTGAAGCTGATTTCAAAAATATGTTTGACTCTGGACAGACCAATAAAATAAAAGTGCTGAACATCTATGATGTAAAAGAAAGCCTAATTGCCGAAAATACTGCTGTAGTAGGATATCGTCTCGATTTTGAGATAGTAGATCAAAGTGAAAAAGCGCCTATAAAGTGTGTTTGTACTTCTACTTGGATTAAAGAAAATAACAGATGGGCGTGTGTGATGCATACTGAAACGGAACTGGAAATAAAATAGCCAGATGATAGACATCTATGAATCTTTACAAGTGACCTTAAAATTATTAGTAATTCCGAAAAGAATTGGTATTAATGAAAGGAATAGTCTAATTGGATTTAATTTAGCAGAATTAGAGGGTGATTTTTATACCTTTCTAAATCCTATTAATCTTGATAAATTACATTCAGAAAACTTGATTGACGGTGCTGTTAAATTAAAATTGGAACAACTATTTGTTCTTTTGCAAGATATTGAGAGTAAAGATTGGAACACGAATTCTTTTTTAACTAGTCCAAAATGGTCTGTTATACATACTTTGAGTGAAGAAATAACTCAAAGTATTAAATAATATTTCTCCTGTTAGTGCAAACGTTACACTTGTGAAAGCAGCAAATATAAAAGCTTAACAAAGTTTATAAAAAAAGCTCCAGATTTCTCTGAAGCTTTTTACTTGTAGCGGGAACAGGACTCGAACCTGTGACCTTCGGGTTATGAGCCCGACGAGCTGCCTACTGCTCTATCCCGCGATGTTTCGGGTGCAAAGATACACACTAAATACGGTTATGCAAATAATTTTAATACTTTATTTTTTATAATTTTTCTAAAAGACGATTTTTCTTAGATTTTATAATCCAGTAATTCTTGGTAAACGTTTCCGTTTAAGCCTAATAGCAAGCCGAATGCTGGTTCGGTTTTTATGCCACTTTCTTTTAGTTTTATAATTTCTAATCTAAAGTTTTCGTCTCTAGAGCGTAAAATCTGATCTTCAATAACCATGTGTTTATAGCCATTTTGAAGCTCTGTTGGAATATTTTGTCCGAAGATTTCTATTTCGAAAGTCTCAACAAAGAAGTTTGCAACAACCGATTCTTGATTATGAATTACAATTTCTCGAATAGAAAAATGGTTCTCGTTTTCGAACAAATGTTTAATTCTTTCAATAAAATCAGATTTATTTTTCCAATAACAAACAATATCCAAATCGCTATTTTCGATATCAATATTTATCGGAATTGTACCAACCAAAATAGGATCAAACTCGGCAAGATTTTCCAAAACTTTATATTGGGTTAAAACATGAAACGCAGTCTGCTGTTTAAGATTTCCCGTTTTTAAATAAGATATGTCTTTGAAATTAATCATTTATGATGTCACTTTTTTCTTCGTTGATTTCCTGTTCTAATCTTTTATTGATATCAATTTTAGCATTCGTGAAAACAAAAATCGTAGCGCCGTATCCTCTAGCATATTTATTTGTGACTTGCCCCCCTATAACCGCAGATTCAAAATACGGACTTGTTTCTTTCATTTCTTTGTCGTTTTCTTCAAAATCCTTAACACGAATAAGGTTTTTGTATGGAATGCTGAGGTCAAACCAATTTAGATAATCGGCATTGAAAGAAACCGCTTTAATCCCTTTTTTAGAATAATAGTTAATAGCTCCTGCTTGTCCGTAATTATCGCAGAGTACAATAGTTTCTTTCTGATTAGGAAGTAAAGCGTAAAGCGAATCTGTTTTTCTTGCCAATTCTTTCCAGCCCAACATATCGGCAAAATCTTGAGGCAGATGATGATCTTTTCCGTCTTCCCAACGTAGCAATCCCAGTTTTTTGTATGGTTCAGAATGTGCAACCATGTATTCAGGACTTTTATTTGGAAAGGCAACTTTGTAAATTGGAATAAAAAGCAATAATGGGATCAGAATAAAAACAGGTTTTAAAAAGCGTTTCCATCCATTATTTACAATGTTCGAAATATATACAGATCCAAAAGCAAGGTAAATAGGATATAACCCAATGGCATAATACGCTTTTGCTTTGAAGTAAATGAATATTAAAAGTGTGAAAACAAATGAAGCGAAAAAGAGCTGATATTTTTTGAAAGGCTGGTAAAATAAAACCGCATAAAGTCCGGCTAAAATCACAAATAGTCCACCAATAAAAAAGAGAACCTGCTCTTTTAGGAAATCGCCTAAATTAACATTGACCAGTTGTGTTTTTGCCAATTCCTTCATGTGGTGCACAATTGGAAAATGATTGTTGTACTGCCAATAAAGATTAGGTAGAATTAACAGTAATCCTAAAATCAGAGCTAAATAAAACTCTTTTTTGGCTAGTATTTTTCGTTGTTTAGAAAGTAAAATAGCAGGAATTAATCCGAGTAATAAAAAAATGATATTGTACTTATTCAAGAAGCCGAAAGCAAAAATTACTGCACCATAATAAAGCCATTTTGTGTTTTCTGAAGTCAGATATTGCATTAAAACATAATAAAGTGCAGTCCAGCATAAAACATCAAAAGAGTTTGGCTGATAAAGCATATTTAAACGCAAAAGGCATGAAAGTAAAACGCACAATGCTCCAAGAATTAGAGCGTAGAGATTGCCTTTTAAAAGCTCGATAGTTTTCCAGACAACCAAAATAGTCAAAGCACCAAATAGAGCAGGGAAGAACTTTACCCAAAAAACGGAATTTCCGAGCTGAAGAATAATATACGAAAACCAAGAGGTAACTGGTGGAACTGATAAGTAGCCCCAAGCCAAATGATTTGCTTGATCCAGATGCAGGTATTCGTCGCGCTGTAAATCGTATTCTGGACTAACTAAAACATATTGCAGAATAAATTTTAAAACTATAAATCCGAATAAAATTAGGTTTCTTTTGGTCATATAGAAGTTGGTTTCTTTGGTTTGCTCGGCTTTTGTGTTGTAAGTGGTTTCAGGTCAAATGCAATTCTATCGCTAAGATAGGACTTATTTTGTTTTTTGAATATCTGTAATGTTTCTTAGTAAAATGATGTAAAGTGCAGGTGTTTAGATATTTATGTTTTTGAAATGTGAATTGGGTTTACATTTTTATTATCTTTAGTATCAAGCAAATAACTTTAAAAGAAAATACCATGAAAAAGAAATTATTGATTTTAGCTGTCTTTTTAGGGACAATTTCATTTGCAAATGCACAAAGTATAGGAGACGTTACAAAAGCCGCGAGTAAGGCGTCGACAGCAGCGGCGCCAGCTTTCGATGTTGCTAGTATTGCAAATCAGGTTATGGGAGTGCTATCTCCAAAACTGAAATTAACCGATGCTCAAAAACCGATTGTGAATTCATTGGTAAATGAAACGCTAAACAAAAAGAAGAATATTTTGCCTACAATGGCTACTGACAAGGCGGGTTATACTTCTAAAATGACCACCAATAGAGAGTCTTTTATATCCAAAATGAAAAAGAATATTAGTCCGACACAATTTGATGCACTAACCTCGTTGTTGCCAAAATCAGCTTCGGCAGTAACTCCATTGGCAAAAATGCTTTATTAAAATAGCCTAAAATAAAAAAAGCAAAATAGAATGTCTATTTTGCTTTTTTTATTTTAAATTTTTCTGAAAACTCTTCGATCAGAAGGTTTTATTCCTCAACAGTTTCAAATTCCATATGATCTATAATTTCTGCTTCTGGCTTTTCTGGTTTAGAAGCTTTCAAGGCATTAAATCTTTCCAACATTTCTGTTTCGCCTTCTTCACCGCTGAAATAAGGGAAAACATCCATAATTGGTGTTTCTGTAATAGCTGGAATAGAATATTCGCCCATTGTATTTTTCATTATGTGAAGCGTATTGTCAAAAGCCTCGCGAACATCATTTGCTTGAACCAGCATATACATACTTGTTTTTCTTTCCTTACCGCTTTCTTCATCATAAGCAATTAGAGTGATTTTAGATTTAAACCATCTGTCTGCATTTTCAAAAGGATGAATTTCGGCATAATTTGCTACTTTGATAGCCGTGATTTTAAATTCTTCACTAGTATAAGCGGCCATTTCCTCAGTCATTCTTTTTTCAGCTTCTGTATAAGACAAAGCATCGACCAAATAAGGCTCGGTTAAAACTTTTTGTCCTCCAGTTTCATCTGTCTTTCTATATTTTACTTTGCATTCGTACCAAGTTGCGCTCATCTCTTTTTAAATTTTAAGGATGCCAAAGATAAATTTTACATCAGAAATAATAGTTAAATCTTCAAATAGATATTCACAATTTTAGATGATTATAGGTAATGTTTTGAAAATCTGAAAGTTGTGATTTTTACTAAATAATTTGCCTTCATTTTTTATGTTTTTAATATAAATCGCTGAAAAACAATTGTTTAATTTTTAAAGCGAAATATTATAGAAAAAATATGAATTTTCTGAAATCCAAATAATCGATTTGTACGTACATACGAGTAACAATGGCTGGGAATGAGGCGGATTCAAATGGTATTGGTTTTTGGAGCATATTGGATTTCATATTTCCAGCTATTGTTTTTATAAATGTTTAAAGAAGAAAGATTGGGAAAATTAAACGTTCAGAAGTTAAAAGAGACTTTAAAATATCTGGAAAGCAAACAGCGCGAATTAAAAAAACAAAATCAAAATGACACTCGAAGTTTGGAATCGATGATTAAATATTTGAAAAAAGATATGATGGAACAGCACAATTTATCTGATCATCATCAATTGATAAAACAAGAAATCAAAGACACCGAAACTTTTATCGAGAATGTCAAAAACATCATCAAAATCAATTCTTTAAACCGTTTGTTATTGTAGAATTTTACTTTTTACTCCAATTTAAATTTTTCGTTTCTGCAATCTAGAATCAATTTGTGGCTCAGGAATAGTTTGTTGCCCATCATTCCTTGCATTCCCGAACGTTTCATCAAGAATTGCTGCAAACCTGAAGTGCCTTCTATATAAGTAACTTCAGAAAGGGTTATTGTTGTTTTTTGAAATCGTATTTTCTTTTTCGCGGAAGCGGAATAAACGCTCAAAGTATTTCCCCACGAATTTCCTTTTTCGGTTTTTACAGCGCTATTTTTATTGCGGTATTGCTGCCAGATTTCTTTCGTAGTAATCAATTCATAACCGCTGGTTCCAGAATCGTACAACAGTTTTAATTTTTTATTTTCGATAATGGAGGGAATGAGAATTTTACGTTTTTTGAATTCAAAATCGACAAAATCTTCTTCTTGAATTTTTTCGATGAAAGAACATTGATTGTTTTTGAAGTCTAAAATAGTAATTCGTTTTTCTAATAAATCAGTTCCGATTGTTCCAATTATATTTTCTGCATTTGGATTGTCAACATTGATTTTTTCACCATAATCTAAAACTTCAAAAGTATTTGAAGCAACATTCATATTTCCGATTGTAAAAGCAGTAGAAAGCGAGGTGTTTTCACGATCAATTTTCAGCCGATCTTGAAATTTTACTGCAATTGATTCTACCGATTTTTTGTAGAAAACAGTAATGGGAGAACCCGAATCAAACTGCATATAAAATACGCGATCGATTCCTTTTATTTTTACAGGCAAAAGTAGAGCAGAATGAGAGTTGTCATTACTCGAAATCCATTTTGTTGGAATATTTTCTGCAATTCCTGAAACATTTAAATAGTTCTCTGGCGGAGTAAATTTCTTTTGAAAATAAAAATATCCTCCCAAGAAGAATAAAACAATAATGACTAAAAATACGAATGCAATTTTCTTAAATAATTTCATGGTCTGTTTTTTCTGCAAGATTCGGATTTCGATTCCGATTTTCGTGCAAAAACAATACGACAGTTTTACGCCATTTTTATGACTTGAATTATAAGAAGTTGTTTTTCAGTTTTATAGATAACTCTTGTTTTTGGTTTAAACTGATTCCGTTTAGAATGACGATTATGAGTTTTAGGCTAAGAAATGCAATTAAAGGAATAATAAAAATAGGAAATTTTAAGGTAAATGCATTTTGGATAAACGGACTTGCAATCATTAAAAGCGAAAGTACAAGGCTTAAAACAATTTGAACACTTGCAATTTGTTTTCCTAATTCTTTGTTTGTTTCATCTTTAGTTTTGTAGGTTAAAATTAAAGGAAAAATAATGCTCCCAAACGGAATAATAAGCCCCGACAGAACAGAAAGATTAATAAGTTTGGCTCTTTCAATTTGGATGTTTTCCTTTTTGAAAATAAGATTTTCGGGATTGGTTTCTAGAGCTTCCGCAATAGTTTTTAAAGTAAAGCCTTTCAGAATATTTCCAGCCTCAATTCTCTGAATGGTTCGCAGAGAAAGGCCTGATTTTTCTGCAAGTTCATTTTGAGTCATGTTTTTTTCTTCTCTCAAAAATTTAACGGTATTCTTCATTGCTTTAAATTGGTAGAATAAAACGAAATTATAAAAAACTTTTGACGAAATCGACCTCAGAAAAAAACTTCAATTAAAGGGGAAATCAAAGTTTAATAAAAAATTAAGTTTTTTTCTTTAACAAAAATCACTAACTTGTTGGATAATAAATGATTCCTTATCATAAAATTTCCAGTTATGCGAGTATCCGTTGTACGAAAAAATGTAAAGTTTTTGCCAGATTCAAGAAGAGTTGTTGCCCGATATTTTATGAATGGGCAGGAAAGGACCCAGCAAATGATACTTCGGATAATGATGCTGGATGAGAAACAGGTACTGCAGACTTTGGAGCAGACGCTTCGCGAATTTGCCAGAAGACATCGAAATATCTCGGCTGTATTTTTTAGACACTGCGAAAGAATAAAACCGATTATAGAAGGAATGCAGATTGATTATGAAGCCATGTCTCTAGACCGTAAAATGCTTATTGGATCTTATTGCACAATGGAATATGCCATAGAATCGGCTGCGATTTTTAATCCTTCAATTGTAGAAGATTTTGATCAGACGGGGTTAGAAATGGGAGAAAAACGCGTTATTATTTCTTTTCGTGCAACGGGTGAAGGCCATATTTCATCAATTGTTTTTAGAAGAGCAATTTTGGACCGAGACAATAATCTGCATATTATGAAGATAGGAAATCATATTGATCAGGCAGAAATCGAACATAAAACGTTGTTTAATAAAGAACGATTTTTGACTAAGCTGTATGAGATGCATACAACGGATAAATATATTGCTCAGATTATGCAGGATCTTCCAGAAGAATTTGAATTTGCGGTTCTGAAAAATATGCTGACAGAGGCTTTAAAAGATCCTTTGATTCGCGAAGAAAGAAAAGTTGCGTTGGAAGAAATTCTGTGGTTGGCGAATTCTTTTTACGATTTACAGTTCAAACACGATTCGGATATAACGGAACGTGTGATTTTTCCGATTTCTGATTCTGAAAGTCGCGGAATAGAAGATGCGCGTTTTGTGCGTTTTGTTGATGATAATGGTTCAGATCGCGTTATGGCAACTTATACCGCTTATAACGGACATACAATTCTTCCGAAGTTAATTTCTACTGAAGATTTTTATAGTTTTAGAGTTATGCCACTTCACGGAGAAGGGGCGCAGAACAAAAATCTGGCTTTATTTCCTCGAAAAATAAAAGGCAAATATGCCATGCTGGCGAGAATTGATGGTGTGAACAATTATATTATGTATTCTGATCGTGTAACACAATGGAATACACCAATTCTTTTGCAAAAACCTAAATTTAACTGGGAATTGACTCAAATAGGAAATTGCGGTTCTCCTTTATGGACAGAAGAAGGCTGGCTCGTTATCACGCATGGAGTTGGTACAATGCGACGTTATTGTATTGGCGCTTCGCTATTTGATTTAGATGATCCGTCTAAAGAAATTGGAAGACTGACAGAGCCTTTGCTTTCGCCTTTAGAAGATGAACGAGAAGGCTATGTGCCAAATGTAGTGTATTCTTGCGGAGCAATTATTCATAATAACAGTTTGATTCTGCCTTATGCCGTATCAGATTATTGCTCGACTTATGCTGTGGTGGATATGGTTGAATTGCTGGATGCACTAAAGAAAAGTAAATAAACTTATCTTTTGTTTTTATGATTTGGGATTTTCTCCGTCAGGTTTTTCCAATATCGTTTTGGCATTTTTTCTTGATTCGATAGTAGCACTGCTGAATTTTAGTTGTTTTTGGAACGAAAATCTATTCTTTCAAACTAGGAATTCGTGCTAAAAAAGGATCAAAATAAGTTGTCCTAAATTGTATCATCTTTTTTTTGGAAGGTTATTTTTACATTAAAAAAATAACTATATTTAAAATTCAAAAAACAGGTATAAATACGGGGTTGTAGATTGTTAAAACTTTATACATTCGCCGAAATAGAAAAACTAATTTCCCCCCTTAACATTGGTTTTTCAGATTTAGAAGTATTAGCAAATATTAGAAACAAACGGCTAAAACAATGAAATTTGTAAAAGGACAAGATGTTTCCTACACAGCATTGAGTGGGATATCTTACAAGGGAACCATTATCGAAAGAAAAATGGATTTTAAAAAGGGGCTTATAATAAAATCGACTTCAAAAGAAAGAGATTTTCACTATCTCATTGAGATACAAAAAAATGGTGCAACCGAGAAAATTCTGTGTGCCGAAAACCATCTTAAATTATTAGAAAAGAAAAAACGCGTCGCAAAGAAAGCGGCTTAGTCGTTATCTGCTATAAACGCAGTGATTTTGCCTAGTACAATTTCTGGAGCTTCTTTGTGCGGAGTATGTCCAACATTTGGTATGATACATTTTTCAGCTTTTCCAGATATGGCATTTATCGTTTTTCTGACTTGATCTAAAGTCCCGTATTCATCTTTTTCACCCTGAATAAACAGTAACGGAGATTTGATTTCAAGGAGAAGGGTTTCAATGTTCCAATTTCTAAAATCGACATGTAGCCATGTTTCTGTCCAAGCTTTAAAAATGGTTTCCGTTTTGTTTCCATGATATTTCTGAAGCCTTTCAGATAAGTTTGTGTTTTGATACGCAATGACAGCCTCGCGAATACCGTTAAGCGTAATTTCTTCAACAAAAATATGCGCCGCTTCGCAAATAACCATTTTAATGCGTTGCGGATATTTACTTGCTGCAATCAATGCAATCGAACCTCCATCGCTGTGTCCAAATAAAATAGCATTTTCAATTTTTAGCTTTTCTAGTATAGTATTTAAAACAGTAGCTTCTAATTCTAGATAATTTACAGGACGAACAGAAGTTGGCATCGGATCCGACTTTCCGTAACCCAATCTATCATAAATTAAAACGTTGCATTTAGAAACGGCAGCGATTCTTTTTGGAAAATCTCTCCAAAGTTCTACACAACCTAAAGAATCGTGTAGAAAAACAATTGTGGGGCGATTTTCAAAATCGTTATAATATTCGGCGTAGAGATTATTTTCGTCTATATGAATTAGCATACCGCAGTTTCGTTTTGAATGATTTTTTCTTTTTTAGCTTTCGAAACGTTAAGATAGACAATTGAGCCAAGCATTATAGCAATTCCGACAATTTGCAGAAAAGTAACTTTTTCGCCCAAAATAATGTGCGCACAAAAAACGGCTGCAGGCAATTCTAAGGTTAATAAAACAGAACTCAAACTCGAACCAATTTTAGGCATTCCGACTGTAAAACAGATTGGCGGAATCACGGTTCCGAAAATGGCTAAAAATATTCCCCATTGCAATAACCCAAAATCTAAATGCGTGCTTGTGGTAATAGCTTCGCAATTGATTAAAAATATAATCATGGCAGAACCGCTGGTCATTAAAGCGCTTTTTTCGAACATTGGAGTTTCTTTTCCTATTTTGCTGGTAAAAACAATATAAAGTGTATAAAGTAATGCTGATAATAAACTCAATGCGATTCCTGTAAAAGAAATAGAAGCATTGTTTAGATCTAAAAGATTCCCTGCGAGAATGGTTCCTAATATGATAAAAAGCGCCGAGCCAACCTCAACTGTATTGGGCTTTTTCTTAAAAAAGACCCAATCAATCAAAATGCTAAGCCAGGTGATCTGCATTAATAAAACAATTGCCAACGAAGCGGGAATGTAAGCTACAGATAAATAATAAGTATAAGCAGAAGATCCCATTGTGATTCCTGCCAAAAGCAATTTCCAGTTTAATGCCAGCTTATGGCCATTTTTTAGTTTTCTGAAAATCGCAATTGACCATAAAATTAAGGTTCCTGCAAGTGCTTGTGTCAAAGTGATTTCGGCAGGCGAATAACCTTCTCCGTATGCGATTTTGGCAAAAGAAGAAAGCATTCCGAAACTTAATGCACCCAAAGCTACAATGATAATATATTTATTCATTTTTTATTCTTGAAATATGTTTTGTACATTCAAAAGTATAAAATGAAGAATGAAAGTCGATATTTGTGATTAAAATATGTATTTAATATTTTGAAATAGATTTATTTGCGGTTTTTGTCCGAAATTGAATTATTTTTTATACTTTAACTGGAAAAAATCCGATGCAAGAATTAAGCAAACAAGAAATAGAGTTACTTCGAATCCTTCAGGAGAATGCAAGATTTGACATTACAGATTTGACAGAAAGACTCAACATGTCGAGAACTTCGGTTTACGACAGAATTAAAAAACTCGAAAACGAAGGTTACATTAAAGATTATGTTGCGATAATTGATCCAAAAAAAGTAGGATTAAATTTTACAGTAATTATTAATGTTTCTCTAAACAGTCAGCGTTTAGAGCTTGTAGAAGAATTTTCGAGACAAGTTGCCGCACTCGATGAGGTTGTTGAAGGATATGTAACAGGAGGAATCTTCGATTATGTCCTGAAAGTGGTAGTAAAAGATCCAGAATCGTTTAATGATTTTATTAGAAAGCTTTCAGATATTCCCAATATAAGTAAAGTGCAGAGTTCATTTGTAATGAGTTATATCAAACAATCTACTAAATTGCATTTTTAGATAAAAAAACTACGTAAGACTTTTATTTATGTGGCTTGCGCAGTTTTTAATTAAATTTATTGGAGATTAAAAGTCATTTTTTAGTCCGATTCTTTTTAAGCTGTTTATGATTTTAAAAACAATTTCATCAGAAAACATAAAACTAGAAAGCGTTTCTTTTATTTCTGTTGCTGTCTGAGGCTGTAGTTCTAGAAGGTTATTTAAATAGATTTTCGCTTTTGCATCTTCACTCAACAGAGATAAAGAAACAGCTTTCAGCAAAGGATCCCAGATGGTCTCGCCAAAATCCATTTTTTCAGCCCAATATAAAGACTTTTGATATTCTTTTTTGTGAATATAGTAATAACAATAGCCAACATTAATCCACCATGGATGCGAGGGGGTTATGCGCATTGCATTTTCTAATAAATTAAAACCTTTTTCAAAAAAACCTGCAAAAATCAATACGCAACCTATTCCTGAAGCAATACCAGAAGAATTAGGATTTATTTTCAGGCATTGTTCTGCTGCTGCTAGACAATTGTCCTGGTCTTTTTTAAAACAGTTTATAACAGCGAGGGCATACCAAGCCTGCTGGCAATTAGGATCAATATTTAGAGCTTTTGTGATGCAATGACTGCTTTTTTCTACTGTTTTTTTGCAATTGTCTAATCCCAAGGCAATAGAAGCTAAATGTATTTCGCCAAGCATTGCCCAAACAATTGCATGGTTTGGATCTGATTCTACAGCTTCGGTTAAATTGGAGAGCGCTTTAGCAAAATTTTCGATCGAATAGGAACGCTGGTATTCGTGATAACTGCAGATTGCTCTTAAAATACCAGTGTTATTTGAAATTTTAGATGGGGCAGTTTTTACTATTTCATTAAAAATTATACCATAATAACCGCCCATAGTAGAAACAATATCTTTTACAATTTCATTTTGAATTCTAATACCATCATCTAAGGTAGCAGGTGCAAACAATTTGGTTAATATAAACTTTCCGGAAGATGAATTTATCAGATTAACCCTAATCTGCAATTTGTTATCAATGATTTGAATATGGCCAGTAATAATAAAATCTGCTCCAATTAAATTTGCAGCTTCTAGAATATTTTCATTAATTTTTGAAATAACATCAGAAGAAAAATGACCTATTACAGATATATCCTGAAAACGGGAAAGTTCTGCGCTAATTTCTTCGGAAAGAATCTGTGAAAAAGCTTCTAAATCTGGTCGATGAGCGATTGTTTTAAAAGGAAAAACTGTAATCACCGGATTTGTTTTATTGGTATTGACAGGGAGATCAGTAGGTCTCGTTTTGTTATTATGAATAAATTCTGGGACATAACCGCCTTTCGGGACATGAATGATAACCGAATTGTCTTTTCCGTCAGAAGAATAATATTCAGTAAGCAATTTCCTTAATCGTCCTGCATGAATACGGACCATTGCATCATCATGCGGATTAAAATGAGAAGGTCTGCTTAAAGCATTTACAGCGATAGAATATTCTTTAATAAACTGCTGTCTTTCATCTATGGTTTCTGTGACAATATAGCGCAGAAAATTACTTAACAGCGTTGAGTTTTTGAAAGAATAAAACTTTAAAACATTTTCCAGCTCACTATAGATTTTATCCGAGGGGATTTTTTTTATAGACTCCATAATAAATTATTTGAAAATTATTAATGTCAAAAAAAAGTCACTTGGGCGTATAAAATGTTAAAGGACAAAAGGTTATGAAGATATAAATTTATGAAAATTTTTAACAAGTTAGTATTATTAATCTGATATTTTTAACCGTTAAATGTAACGGTTAATAACTCTAATCGTGCCGTTGTATTATTTATATTTGTTTGATAATCAGTTAAAAACTGTGTTTTGGTTCTTTTTTTAACAAAAAAAGACTGTAATATCTAGGAGTTGAAATTTTTGCATTTCTGTTGTAAAAGCTTTTAGGATCAGATAAAAGCTTTTGAGGTGAATAAAAATTCGTGCTGCGTAATCTCGATTTTTTAAAATAAAATGACTTTTATTTTAAACCAGAACTGCAAAAATCAGATTAAAAGTTGTATCCATAACAAACAAACTATAATCATTATGAAAAAAAGGTTTTTGCAAATGACAGCTATGAAGCATCGTGTCTTCATAATTTGTTTTCTCGTTTCCACTTTTGTTCAGGCTCAAGATGAAGGGAATAAAAGCATGGAAATCTACGGATTTATTATGACCGATATTGGTTATAATTTCAATCAGATACAATCAGATTGGTATGATGTCGTAAGGCCTACAAAACTTCCTGCTTTTAAAGACCAATACGAGCCAGATGGCAGTTATTACGCTTCTGTTCGCCAAACTAGATTAGGGTTTAAAAATTATTTTGATACAGGAATTGGCGAATTAAAAACTCATTTTGAATTTGAATTGTTCGGTACGGGTGTCGATGCAGGACAAACTACTTTTCGTTTGCGCCATGCCTATGCTGAATTAGGAAAATTTGGGGCAGGGCAAACTTGGAGTCCTTTTATGGATATTGGTGTATTTCCGAATTCGTTAGAATATTGGGGACCAACCGGTATGGTGTTTTTTAGAAATATTCAAATACGTTATATGCCAATTCAAGGAGATACCCGTTTAACCATTGCACTAGAAAGACCAGGAGCAAGTGCTGATCAGGGAGATTATGCAAATCGTGTAGAACTGCAAGGAGTAAAAGCAAGATTTCCGTTGCCTGATCTTTCAGCAGAGTATCATCACGCTACAAAATGGGGGTATGTTGAGCTGGCTGGTATAGTGAGAAAAATTGAATGGAAAGATCAGAATAATGATCAGTATGATTTGTCTGGAGATGCAGTAGGCTGGGGACTTAATTTAAGTACTAATATCAATTTTAGTAAAAATGATGTTTTTAGAGGACAGGTAGTTTATGGTGAAGGAATACAAAACTACATGAATGACGCTCCTGTTGATGTAGGTATCGAAAACAATTTTGGCAATCCTGTAACTCCTGTAAAAGGTGTTGCGCTTCCTCTAGTTGGTGTTGTTGCTTTCTTAGATCATACTTGGAGTGAGAAATTTAGCACTGCGATAGGATATTCTATGATTGACATCGACAACTCAGACGGACAAACAGATGACGCTTTTCAAAAAGGACAATATGTGCTGGGAAATCTTTTATACACTCCCGTAAAAAATTGTATGGTAGGTGTGGAATTTCAGTGGGGTAACCGCGAAAATTTCAATGACGGCTGGAGTACTTCAATAAATAAAATACAGTTTTCTTTTAGATATAATTTTTCGCAATCATTTTATAAAAGAAATCAGTAAAAGCCTTTGTTTTTTAATTAATAAAAAAAGAAAATATGTGTAAAACTGTACAGTACCTGCTATTGTTTGGATTGTCTTTTGGCATTCTTAATGCTCAGACCCGAACAGAAAAAGATCTTCTCGGAGAAAAACAAATCCCATCAAATGCTTATTATGGAGTGCAGACAGCACGTGCGTTAGAAAATTTTCAGATAAGCAGCTTGACTACGCAATCTTATCCCGATTATGTAAAAGCTTTTGCAATGGTTAAATTAGCTGCGGCACGAGCCAATGCTGATGTAGGCCGACTTAAAAAAGATAGACTCGCTGCTATAGAAAAAGCTTGCCAAGCTGTAATTGACGGCAAATATCATGATCAATTTTTGGTTGATTTGTATCAAGGTGGTGCCGGTACTTCTGCTAATATGAATGTAAACGAAGTTCTAGCCAATATCGCATTGGAACTGAGCGGACATAAAAAAGGAGAATATCAATACATTGAACCTCACGATGATCTTAATATGGGGCAATCAACAAACGATG
>RCUK01000695.1_pt1 | contig 26326 bp, 18 predicted proteins | sample 2166381 | NCBI WGS metagenome assembly RCUK01 (sample SAMN09932809, study PRJNA488358) | compost metagenome | isolation source: compost soil in an enriched community | place: Germany: Experimental Botanical Garden | reverse complement strand
CGTACCCAAATCAAACGGGCGTATGAATTGAGCGTTTGTATTTCAGACCGCTCCTACAGAATCCCGACTATCGCGTTGGCGGGTGTGCCGGGGGAATGGGCGTAGCATTGACGATCAACGTCCCTGCCAAGCCATTCGCCTGCGTCCGACGTGTACTGTTCAGCTTCCATATCGTGGAGATCAGTTGATGATTTACGAAGGTAAAGCCATCACGGTTAAGGCTCTTGAAAGTGGCATCGTCGAACTGAAGTTCGACCTCAAGGGTGAGTCCGTCAACAAGTTCAACCGTCTAACCCTGAACGAACTGCGTCAGGCCGTAGACACCATCAAGGCAGATGCTTCGATCAAGGGCGTGATCGTCAGCAGTGGCAAGGACGTGTTCATCGTCGGCGCCGACATCACCGAATTTGTCGACAACTTCAAGCTGCCGGATGCAGAACTTGTTGCTGGCAACCTCGAAGCCAACAAGATTTTCAGCGATTTCGAAGACCTCAACGTCCCGACCGTAGCCGCGATCAACGGCATCGCGTTGGGTGGCGGTCTGGAAATGTGCCTGGCGGCGGACTACCGCGTCATGTCCACCAAGGCCAAGATCGGTCTGCCGGAAGTCAAGCTGGGCATCTACCCGGGCTTCGGCGGTACCGTGCGCCTGCCGCGCCTGATCGGTGCCGACAACGCCATCGAGTGGATTGCCGCCGGCAAGGAAAACCGTCCTGAAGACGCGCTGAAAGTCGGCGCCGTCGACGCAGTGGTTGCTCCAGAGCAGCTGCAGGATGCTGCGCTGGAACTGGTCAAGCGCGCCATCTCCGGCGAGTTCGACTACAAGGCCAAGCGCCAGCCGAAGCTGGAAAAGCTGAAGCTGAACGCCATCGAACAAATGATGGCTTTCGAAACCGCCAAGGGTTTCGTGGCCGGCCAGGCTGGCCCGAACTACCCGGCGCCGGTTGAAGCGATCAAGACCATCCAGAAAGCCGCGAACTTCGGTCGCGACAAGGCGCTGGAAATTGAAGCCGCAGGTTTCGTCAAACTGGCCAAGACCTCTGCCGCGCAGAGCTTGATCGGTCTGTTCCTGAACGATCAGGAACTGAAGAAAAAGGCCAAGGCCTACGACGAAATCGCCAAGGACGTGAAGCAGGCCGCCGTACTGGGCGCCGGCATCATGGGTGGCGGTATCGCCTATCAGTCGGCTTCCAAAGGCACGCCGATCCTGATGAAGGACATCAACGAGCACGGTATCGAGCAGGGTCTGGCCGAAGCCGCCAAACTGCTGGTTGGCCGCGTTGATAAAGGTCGCATGACCGCCGCGAAAATGGCTGAAGTGCTCAACGGCATCCGTCCAACCCTGTCCTACGGTGATTTCGGTCACGTTGACCTGGTGGTTGAAGCCGTCGTCGAGAACCCTAAGGTCAAGCAAGCCGTACTGGCTGAAGTCGAAGACAAGGTCAAAGAGGACACCATCCTCGCGTCCAACACCTCGACCATTTCCATCACCTTGCTGGCCAAGGCCCTCAAGCGTCCGGAAAACTTCGTCGGCATGCACTTCTTCAACCCGGTGCACATGATGCCGCTGGTGGAAGTGATCCGTGGCGAGAAGTCCAGCGAGCTGGCGGTTGCCACCACCGTTGCCTACGCCAAGAAAATGGGCAAGAACCCGATCGTGGTCAACGATTGCCCGGGCTTCCTGGTCAACCGCGTCCTGTTCCCGTACTTCGGCGGTTTCGCCAAGCTGGTCAGCGCCGGTGTGGACTTCGTCCGTATCGACAAGATCATGGAAAAATTCGGCTGGCCGATGGGCCCGGCGTACCTGATGGACGTGGTCGGCATCGACACCGGTCACCACGGTCGTGACGTGATGGCTGAAGGCTTCCCGGACCGCATGAAGGACGACCGTCGCTCGGCCGTCGACGTGCTCTACGAAGCCAAGCGCCTGGGCCAGAAGAACGGCAAGGGCTTCTACGCCTACGAGACCGACAAGAAGGGCAAGCAGAAGAAAGTCGCCGATCCTTCGGTGCTGGAAGTGCTCAAGCCAATCGTCTTTGAACAGCGCGAAGTCACTGACGAAGACATCATCAACTGGATGATGATCCCGCTGTGCCTGGAAACCGTGCGTTGCCTGGAAGACGGCATCGTCGAAACCGCTGCCGAAGCCGACATGGGTCTGGTCTACGGTATTGGTTTCCCTCCATTCCGTGGCGGTGCGCTGCGCTACATCGACTCGATCGGTGTTGCAGAGTTCGTTGCCCTGGCTGACCAGTACGCTGATTTGGGCGCGCTGTACCACCCGACCGCGAAGCTGCGCGAAATGGCCAAAAACGGCCAGAGCTTCTTCGGTTAAGCGCCCCCAACTAGAGTGAGAGTGAACTTATGAGCTTGAATCCTAGAGACGTCGTGATTGTCGACTTCGGTCGTACTCCGATGGGCCGCTCCAAGGGCGGCATGCACCGCAACACCCGCGCCGAAGACATGTCGGCGCACCTGATCAGCAAACTGCTGGAACGCAACGTCAAGGTTGACCCGAGCGAAGTCGAAGACGTGATCTGGGGCTGCGTCAACCAGACCCTGGAGCAGGGCTGGAACATCGCGCGCATGGCGTCGCTGATGACCCAGATCCCGCACACCTCGGCCGGCCAGACCGTCAGCCGCCTGTGTGGCTCGTCCATGAGCGCTCTGCACACTGCTGCGCAAGCGATCATGACCGGTAATGGTGACGTTTTCGTGGTGGGTGGCGTCGAGCATATGGGCCACGTGAGCATGATGCACGGTGTCGATCCGAACCCGCACATGTCGCTGTACGCGGCGAAAGCCTCGGGCATGATGGGCCTGACCGCGGAAATGCTGGGCAAGATGCACGGCATCACTCGCGAGCAACAGGACGCTTTCGGCGTGCGCTCCCACCAACTCGCCCACAAGGCGACCGTGGAAGGCAAGTTCAAGGACGAAATCATCCCGATGCAGGGCTACGACGAGAACGGTTTCCTGAAAACCTTCGACTACGACGAAACCATTCGTCCGGAAACCACCCTGGAAAGCCTGGCGGCTCTCAAGCCAGCGTTCAATCCGAAGGGCGGCACCGTGACAGCAGGTACTTCGTCGCAGATCACCGATGGTGCTTCGTGCATGATCGTGATGTCGGCGCAGCGTGCGCAGGACCTGGGTATCCAGCCAATGGCGGTTATCCGTTCGATGGCAGTGGCGGGTGTGGATCCGGCAATCATGGGCTATGGTCCAGTTCCGGCGACACAAAAAGCCCTGAAGCGTGCGGGCCTTGGCATCAACGATATCGACTTCTTCGAGCTCAACGAAGCTTTCGCCGCACAGGCCCTGCCAGTGCTGAAAGATCTGAAAGTACTCGACAAGATGAACGAGAAGGTTAACCTGCACGGCGGCGCGATCGCCCTGGGTCACCCGTTCGGTTGCTCCGGTGCGCGTATCTCCGGCACTTTGCTCAATGTGATGAAGCAGAATGGCGGTACCTTCGGGGTAGCCACCATGTGCATTGGTCTCGGCCAAGGCATCTCCACCGTCTTCGAACGCGTTTAAGCGTCTCGTTGATGGAAGCCGGGGCCAAGTGCCCCGGTTTTTGTTTTTCCGGATTTATTTTTGTTTTTATTTTGAAAAAATTTGAGTGAGGGCCAAAGCATGCCGATACAACCTGGGCTCTACCAACATTACAAAGGTCCGCAGTACCGCGTATTCAGTGTTGCGCGGCATTCGGAAACCGAAGAAGAAGTGGTCTTCTACCAAGCCCTGTATGGCGATTACGGCTTTTGGGTGCGTCCCTTGAGCATGTTCCTGGAGTCCGTCGAGGTTGACGGCGAACAGGTGCCACGCTTTGCTTTGGTGCAGGCCGAACCGAGCGTTTTTCCGCAGCCATAAGGGGAGTGCGCGCAGAGCCCTGCGCTTGACCTCATCTTGTAGCCACTATATATAGCGGTGCCGCGTCAGGCGCCAACCGCCTTTCACTTCTCGAATTCAGGAATTTTCTGATCCATGGGCAAATCGCTGGTCATTGTGGAATCCCCGGCTAAGGCCAAGACCATCAACAAGTATTTGGGCAACGAATACGTGGTGAAGTCGAGTATCGGCCATATCCGAGACCTGCCCACCAGCGGTTCGGCTAGCGCCAGCAAAGAGCCAGCCGCCAAGCGCGGCAAGGCTGCTGCGGGTGAAGTGCCGGCACTGTCGCCGAAAGAAAAAGCGCGCAAGCAGCTGGTCGCGCGCATGGGTGTCGATCCGGATCATGGCTGGAAAGCCAAGTACGAGATCCTCCCGGGCAAGGAAAAAGTCATCGAAGAGCTGCGCCGGCTCGCCAAGGATGCTGACACCATCTATCTCGCAACCGACTTGGACCGCGAGGGGGAAGCCATTGCCTGGCACCTGCGCGAAGCCATCGGTGGTGACGACAGCCGCTACAAGCGTGTGGTGTTCAACGAAATCACCAAGAAAGCGATTCAGGAAGCTTTCTCGGAACCGGGTGAGCTGGACATTGATCGTGTCAACGCTCAACAGGCGCGTCGCTTCCTCGACCGCGTTGTCGGTTACATGGTCTCGCCGCTGCTGTGGGCGAAGATCGCTCGTGGCTTGTCCGCCGGTCGCGTGCAATCGGTTGCCGTGAAGCTGGTGGTCGAGCGTGAACGTGAAATTCGCGCGTTCAACCCGGAAGAGTACTGGGAAGTGCATGCCGACCTCGGCACCACCAAAGGCTCCACCGTGCGTTTCGAAGTGGCTCGCGAAAAAGGCGAAGCGTTCAAGCCGCTCAACGAAGCTCAGGCCATGGCCGCGCTGGAGAAACTCAAATCTTCCAGCTACAGCATCGTCAAGCGCGAAGACAAACCGACCAGCAGCAAGCCGTCGGCGCCGTTCATCACCTCCACCCTGCAACAGGCCGCGAGTAACCGCCTGGGCTTCGGTGTGAAGAAGACCATGATGATGGCCCAGCGTTTGTACGAAGCCGGCTACATCACCTACATGCGTACCGACTCCACCAACCTTTCGGTTGATGCCGTGGCGATGGCGCGTACCTATATTGAAGGCGAGTTCGGCAAGAAGTACCTGCCGGAAACCCCGAACGTCTACAGCAGCAAGGAAGGCGCACAAGAGGCTCACGAAGCGATTCGTCCGTCCGACGCCAATACCGAGCCAAGCAAGCTGTCGGGCATGGAGCGTGACGCTGAGCGCCTCTACGAGCTGATCTGGCGCCAGTTCCTCGCTTGCCAGATGCTGCCGGCGCAATACCTGTCGACCACCGTCACTGTCGGTGCCGGCGACTTCGAGCTGCGCGCCAAGGGCCGCATCCTGAAGTTCGACGGTTACACCCGCGTCATGCCGCAAATCGCCAAGCCGGGCGATGACGACGTACTGCCGGACATGGCCCAGGGCGACGCGATGAAGCTGATCAAGCTTGATCCGACCCAGCACTTCACCAAGCCGCCGGCGCGTTACTCGGAAGCCAGCCTGGTAAAAGAAATGGAAAAACGCGGCATCGGTCGTCCTTCGACCTACGCGGCGATCATTTCGACCATTCAGGACCGCGGCTACGTGGCGCTGCACAACCGTCGTTTCTACTCGGAAAAGATGGGCGACATCGTCACCGAGCGTCTGTCGGAAAGCTTCTCGAACCTCATGGACTACGGCTTCACCGCAGGCATGGAAGAGAACCTCGATGACGTGGCGCAGGGCGAGCGCGACTGGAAAAACGTACTGGACGAGTTCTACGGCGACTTCAAAAAGAAACTCGAAGTAGCCGAAAACCCGGACAGCGGTATGCGTGCCAACCAGCCGGTCATGACCGACATCCCGTGCACGACTTGTGGTCGTCCGATGCAGATTCGTACCGCGTCGACAGGCGTTTTCCTCGGTTGTTCAGGCTACAGCCTGCCGCCGAAAGAACGCTGCAAGGCCACCGTCAACCTGGTGCCGGGCGATGAAATCGCTGCGGACGACGAGGGTGAGTCGGAATCGCTGGTACTGCGTGGCAAGCACCGCTGCCCGATCTGCAGCACGGCGATGGACGCTTACCTGCTGGACGAGAAGCGCAAGCTGCACATCTGCGGTAACAACCCGGATTGCGACGGCTACGAAATCGAAGAGGGCACCTATCGCATCAAGGGCTATGAAGGTCCGAGCCTGGAGTGCGACAAGTGCGGTAGCGAGATGCAGCTCAAGACCGGCCGTTTCGGCAAGTTCTTCGGTTGCACCAACGCGACGTGCAAGAACACCCGAAAACTGCTGAAGAGCGGTGACGCGGCGCCGCCGAAGATGGATCCGGTGAAGATGCCTGAGCTGAAATGCGAAAAGGTCAACGACACCTACATCCTGCGCGACGGTGCTTCCGGCCTGTTCCTGGCGGCCAGTCAGTTCCCGAAAAACCGCGAGACCCGTGCTCCGCTGGTGATCGAGATTCTGCCGCACAAGGACGAGATCGATCCGAAGTACCACTTCCTCTGCGACGCTCCACAGAAAGATCCTGATGGTCTGCCGGCGGTGATTCGCTACAGCCGCAAGACCAAGGAGCAATACGTACAGACCGAAGTCGATGGCAAGCCTACCGGTTGGAAGGCGTACTTCGACGGCGGCAAGTGGACGGTTGAAGACAAGCGTACGAAGCCAAAAGCTGAGTAAGCCTTAGCCTGATACTGAAAGGCCGCATGAGAACTCTTGGGTTTTCATGCGGCCTTTTTGTTTTGTGCTTGCGGTGGGATCGGCTGATCCACGACACTGTCCGGCCTGTGTGAAGCAATTATTTCGTTGTGGAGAGCGCCGTCATGGCTCACGAACTCTATACCCGCACCAACCAGAAGATCTATTTCGCCGGACTGTCGCTCGAAGCTCTGGCTCGCGCCGAAGAGGGGCGAGCGATGAATTCGCTGGCGTTGATTCAGGCGGGGCGTGAATCGGCGTTGTTTCACCTTTACGGCGCCTTGCTCGGTCTCTGTCACGAGATCGCTGGTTTCTATCGTCTGCCGCAGGCCAATGCACCACGCGCCGAGATGCTGCTGACACGTGAGGTGCTGGAGTCGATCGCGATTCCCGAGTTGGCCGAGATGGTCGAACTCGCTGGCAACTCTGAAACCTGGCTGGCAAAACTGCTGGCAGCGCATTCGGCGCTGTTCCAGCCGCCACGGGTGCCACACAAGCCCAAAGGGGACGTGACTCAGCCGCTAATTCAGGCGATTAATCTGGATGAAGAAGAAGCGCCAGAAGAGTTGAGTCGAGAGGAGCTGGAGAGCTGGCGGCAGAATCTGAAAGGCTTGGCGATTCGCTTTCGCGAAGGCTTGAACGAGTGCTGAGGGTGATTGACACGGTGGCAATCTGAAACATGCTGCTGGTCAAGATCCCGAGCGAAGCCTGAATGATGTCTATATAATCCCTGCCTTTCGTGGAGAACAGACCTTTATGCCAACGTCCTTTCTAGAAATTGTCGAGTTACCAGACGGCCGAATCGAACTGCGCAGGGCTGAGGACGAGGGTTCTCTGGTGACGCTGGATTTCTCCGACGATGCCAAGGCGTTCCTTCAAGGTCAGCATGTAGAAATTGCCAAGGCGATGCTAAGCGTCGGCGTGCAGATGGCCGGTCGTATGGTCGAAGGCGAGTTTGATAAGGAAGAGGGGCCGCGGGTTCTTCATTGATCCGCGCCTTTGCTTTTTAACGTTACCGCTTCAGATCGGCTTCTCTGTCCCTGGAGAAGCCCTGCGCTTCACACAGCGCGTAGTAGCAACCCTCAACCCAAACGAATATTCAGGCTCTGAGCTTCGCCCGTGCGTGCGGCGCTGATCAGTTGTTGCCGCGAGTGGTTGTTTAGCGGGTTGAGCCAGGTGACCACAGTGTGGCTGCGCCCCAACCGCAGAGCTTCGCACGCCAGTTGCTGGGCGCTTTGAGCGCCCCGTGGTTGAAGTAGCAGAATACGTTCGCGGTTCAGGCCGGCATCCCGCAGCCAGGTTTGAGTCAGGCTGGCAGGTGGCGCGATCAATGTCAGCCAGCGTGCGTCCTGATCTTCACTGAGTTCGCGAAGAATCGGGGCGAGCAGGTTCAGGCAGTTCCCGGCCGCACCACGCAGTGACAGCTCACTGAATACTTCGGGTTCGGCATTCCAGGGGCGTTCGACCACGTCTTTCAGGATCGGCGCCATCGGTTGCGCCAGAAACGCTTCGAATAAAGGCAGTTGTGTTTGCTGGGGGGTGTGTGGGAACTGCATAAAGCCTCCTTTAGCGGCGGATTACGCCGACACTCAAGCCTTCGATCACCAGTTCCTGATCTTTCAGGTCGACTTCGATAGGGGCGAACTCGGGGTTTTCGGCAATCAGCCAGACCTTGCTGCCTTCACGCTTGAAACGTTTGACCGTCACTTCGTCGCCGATACGGGCAACGACGACCTGGCCATTACGTGCTTCGCGGGTGGTGTGCACGGCAAGAAGGTCACCATCGAAAATGCCGATGTCCTTCATGCTCATGCCGTGTACGCGCAGCAGATAGTCGGCGCGCGGATGAAAGAAGGCCGGATTGATGTTGCAAGACTCTTCGATGTGCTGCTGAGCGAGGATTGGCGCGCCGGCAGCGACCCGGCCAATGATTGGCAGGGTAGAGTCGTCGGCCTTGGCTTCAAAGCCGGGAATGCGAATACCGCGAGAAGCGCCCGGTGTCATCTCGATGGCGCCTTTTCGGGCCAGAGCCTTGAGATGTTCTTCAGCCGCGTTCGGCGACTTGAAGCCCAGTTCCTGAGCGATTTCCGCACGGGTTGGCGGGTAGCCGTTGTCTTCAAGGCAGCGTTTGATAAAGGCCAGAATCTCGGCTTGGCGTGGCGTCAGCTTTAGCATATTGATCGCTCTGTTTTTTTATACAGTGACTGGGATTATATACAGTGAAGCGGTCTTGGCAATGCCCGTTTTTTTGCCGGCCGCCAGACGGTCAATCAGCCTGCTGATTGAAGCTTTGCGGTTGTATGGTTAAATGTCTGACTGACCATTCCCAAAACGAACTGCCAGGCTTGACAAGGCACAGGCTGAAACGTATGTTTCAAACAAGTGTTTGTCAGGCGGAGTAGCCATGGCCCAGTCGGAAACCGTTGAACGCATTCTTGATGCTGCCGAGCAGTTGTTCGCGGAGAAAGGTTTCGCCGAAACCTCATTGCGTTTGATCACCAGCAAGGCCGGCGTCAACCTGGCAGCGGTGAACTATCACTTCGGCTCGAAAAAAGCGCTGATTCAAGCGGTTTTCTCGCGCTTCCTCGGGCCGTTCTGCATCAGCCTCGATAAAGAGCTGGAGCGCCGTCAGGCCAAGCCTGAAAACAAGCCGACGCTTGAAGAGCTGCTCGAAATCCTCGTCGAGCAGGCCCTTGTGGTGCAACCACGCAGCGGCAATGACCTGTCGATCTTCATGCGCCTGCTCGGCCTCGCGTTCAGCCAGAGCCAGGGCCACTTGCGCCGTTATCTGGAAGACATGTACGGCAAGGTGTTCCGTCGCTACATGCTGCTGGTCAACGAAGCCGCGCCACGCATTCCGCCGATCGAGCTGTTCTGGCGCGTGCACTTCATGCTCGGCGCCGCGGCGTTCAGCATGTCTGGCATCAAGGCGTTGCGCGCAATTGCCGAGACCGATTTCGGCGTCAACACCTCCATTGAGCAAGTGATGCGCCTGATGGTGCCGTTCCTCGCTGCGGGCATGCGTGCCGAAACCGGCGTCACCGATGCGGCGATGGCTACCGCACAACTGCGCCCGCGCAGCAAATCAACGCCGGTCGCCGCCAAGGTTTAACCGGGCACGGGTGGGCGCGGCAGCTTGTATCCGCTAAGCTAGCCGCCCATGCCGACTCCCGTTCTGAACCCGAAATCCATACAAATTGCCAACCTGCCGAGCATTGCTCAGGGTAGCGATTTGCTGCGGATCGGGTTTTTCGTTTTCAAGGAATCTCTATGACTGCTGGCCTGCAAGGCTCGTTGATGGTGGACGTCGCCGGTACCTGGCTGACGGCCGAAGATCGCCAATTGTTGCGTCAGCCCGAAGTGGGCGGCCTGATCATTTTCGCGCGCAACATTGAGCATCCGCGTCAGGTGCGTGAGCTTAGCGCGGCCATTCGTGCAGTTCGTCCTGATCTGCTGCTGGCGGTGGATCAAGAGGGCGGTCGCGTGCAGCGCCTGCGTCAGGGCTTTGTGCGCCTGCCGGCCATGCGTGCCATCGCCGACAACCCGAACGCCGAATACCTCGCCGAGCAATGCGGCTGGATCATGGCCACCGAAGTGCTGGCGGTCGGGCTCGACCTGAGCTTCGCCCCGGTGCTCGATCTGGATTACCAGCGCAGCGCTGTTGTCGGCACCCGTTCATTTGAGGGCGATCCGGAGCGCGCCGCAGTGCTTGCCGGAGCGTTCATTCGCGGCATGAACAGCGCGGGCATGGCTGCTACCGGCAAGCATTTTCCTGGCCACGGCTGGGCCGAAGCCGATTCCCACGTGGCGATCCCGAACGACGAGCGCAGCCTGGACGAGATCCGCGCCAACGATCTCGTGCCCTTCGCCAGGCTCAGCAAACAACTGGCCGCTGTGATGCCGGCCCACGTTATCTACCCGCAAGTCGACTCGCAGCCTGCCGGCTTCTCCCGGCGCTGGTTGCAGGACATCCTGCGCGGCGAATTGCAGTTCGACGGCGTGATCTTCAGCGACGACCTGTCGATGGCCGGCGCCCACGTTGTTGGCGATGCCGCCAGCCGCATCGAAGCCGCACTGACTGCCGGTTGCGACATGGGGCTGGTGTGCAACGACCGCGCTGCTGCAGAGCTCGCCTTGAGCGCCGCACAACGCATGAAGGTCAAGCCATCGGCCCGAATCGCGCGCATGCGCGGTCAGGCCATTGCCAGCACCGAATATCGTCAGGATCCGCGCTGGCTCACCGCCATCGGCGCGCTCCAAGACGCTCAACTGATCGATTAAGGATTTTTCGCTATGACGGTTTACGCAATCATCGGTGGCACGGGCCTGACTCAACTCGAAGGTTTGACCATTCGCCAATCGCTGGCAGTGGACACACCCTACGGCGCGCCATCGGCCGACGTGCAGATTGGCGAGTACGCCGGCAAGGAAGTGCTGTTCCTCGCCCGTCACGGCCACCCGCATCGCTTTCCGCCGCACAAGGTCAACTACCGCGCCAACCTGTGGGCGTTGAAGCAGGCCGGTGCCGAAGCGATCATCGCGGTAAATGCGGTGGGCGGTATTCACCCGGCCATGGGCACCGGGCATTTCTGCGTGCCGCACCAGATAGTCGACTACACCAGCGGCCGCGAGCACACCTTTTTCGCCGATGATCTGGAGCACGTCACCCATATCGACTTCAGCTTCCCCTACAGCGAGCCGCTGCGTCAGCAATTGATTGCGGCGGTGGCTGCCGAAGGCTGCGAATACAGCGATCAAGGCGTGTATGCCTGCACTCAGGGCCCGCGTCTGGAAACCGTGGCGGAGATCGTGCGTCTGGAGCGCGATGGCTGTGACATCGTCGGCATGACCGGCATGCCGGAAGCTGCACTGGCCCGCGAGCTGGATCTGGATTACGCCTGTCTGGCGCTGGTGGTTAACCCGGCAGCGGGAAAAACCACCGAAGTAATCACCATGGCCGAGATCGAGCAGGCCTTGCATGACGGCATGGGCAAGGTTAAGTCGGCGTTGGCGCGGGTGTTGGCCGGCTAAGGACTGCCCATGAGCATTATCATCGAACAGCTTAAGTCGTTGGCCTGGGCCCGGGCATTCACTAGCAACGCGCTGGCCAAGGCTCGGGCTTATGCCGCCGATGATCGGGTAGAGATCATCGAGATCGATGACAGAAAGATCGAGGCGTTCTGCGTCGGTTCGGAAGATCAGGCGTATGAACAAACCATTTACCTGTCCGAAGATCGGCTGGGTTCCGTCAACTTGCGTTGCCTGTGCACCTGTCCTGTCTCAATCGACTGCAAACACTGCGCTGCGGTGCTCTATCACCTGCAGGGCAGTGATCATGAAGCGTCCGAAAGTAACGCACAGACCCAGTTGGGGCGGGCGCTGGAACATTGGCTTTCGACCATTCCCGTGCCGGTCAAGCCCATCGAAGAAGGCGCGCAAACTGCAGGCACGCGCCTGTTTTACAAGCTCAAGCCGACGTCAGTGAGCGGCAAGTGGCTGCTCGATATTTTCAAGGTCTCCCAGCTCAAGAGCGGCGAGTTGCGCGAAGTCAAACCGATGTATTCGCTGGCGGAAATGCTCATGCGTCAGCCCGGCTACCTGTCCGAGCTGGATCTGCGCGTCGCCAGGCTGCTGGTTGCCATGCACTCCCATCACGCCTATTACAGCGGCTATCCGCTGGAAGGCAGCAGCGGCGCCGAACTGCTGGAAATGCTCCTGCGCACCTCGCGGCTGTTCCTCGATTTCGAGGATCTGCAACCGTTGATGTCTGGCGCGAAACGCATCGGCCAGTTCGCCTGGGCCGAGCAGGCCGACGGCGGGTTCCGCGCGCAGTGGAGCAGTGCCGAGGCTGCGCAGGAAACCGTGCTGGCGCTGGAGCCGCTTTATTACCTGGATCGTGAACAGCGGCAGATTGGCCCTCTGTTCAATGAACTGGATGAAAAACTGGCCAGTCATTTGACTCTGGCGCCGGACATTCCGGCGCGTCAGGCCATGCAGTTCAGTCATCGCATGAGTGCGGCAACGAGAATCCCGCCGCCACACCAACTGACCGAACGAATCATCGACGACGTACTACCGCAGCCGCAACTCACCCTCGTCAGCGGTCGGGAGCGCTCGCGCTGGGAATACGTTCTTGAGCACCGCGCCGCCCTGGTGTTTACCTACAACGGCCAGCCGACGGTGGATCGCAACCCGGAAGTAATGATCCTCAACGGTACCGAAACCCAGCGCATTCAACGCCAGCCTGCGGTGGAAAAGAAACTGCGTCAGATCCTGCAAAAGTTCGGCTTCAAGAAAACCACGCGCAAGAGTTCGCTGGATCGTCCCGGCGAGATGTTCACGTTGCCGGATGATTCCGCCTGGCTCGGGTTTATGCACGAAGGGCTTGCGACGTTGCGCGCCTCGAACTGGGAAGTGGAGATGAGTCCCGGCTTTCATTTCAATGTGCAACCGGTTGAACATTGGTATGCCGAGGTCGAAGAAGAGGCTGGGCATCAGTGGTTTGATTTGCAGTTGGGTATCGTCGTCAATGGCCAGCGCTACAGTTTGCTGCCGATCCTTCTGCACTTGTTGCGCACCCAGCCGCGCTTCCTTGACCCGGTCAATCTGGCACAACGCAGCGATGACGAAAAACTCCTGATCGAACTGAAACCCAGCGGTTTTGGCGACCCTTCAGGCGCCAAGGTCGCGCTGCCGCTGAGTCGGGTCAAACCGCTGATGGCCACGCTGGGCGAGTTGTACCTGGGCGGTCATCAGGGTGATGCACTGCGCTTGAGTGTCCCGGATGCCGCGCGCTTGAGTATGCTCGATGGCGTGCCGCTGGATTGGCAGGGGGGCGAGCGGCTGCGCACCTTCGCCAAGCGTTTGCAGAATTCCAGTCACACCCACGTCGCTGCGCCGGCCGGCCTTAACGCGCAACTGCGCCCGTATCAGCTCGAAGGCCTCAACTGGATGCAGACCCTGCGCGAGCTTGAGGTAGGCGGCATTCTGGGCGATGACATGGGGCTGGGCAAAACGCTGCAGACCTTGGCGCATCTGCTCACGGAAAAACACGCCGGTCGCCTTGATTGTCCGGCTCTGGCGGTGATGCCGACCAGCCTGATTCCCAACTGGCTCGACGAGGCCGAGCGCTTCACCCCCCAGTTGAAAGTATTGGCGCTGCACGGCTCTGGGCGGCAAAAGGATTTCGCTGATCTGGCTGAGTACGATCTGGTGCTGACCACTTACGCGCTGCTGCCAAGGGATTTGGAGACCTTGCAGCCGCAGCTGTGGAGCGTACTGATTCTCGACGAAGCGCAGAACATCAAAAACCCGATCAGCAAAGCGGCGCAAGCGGCCCGTGACCTGCAGGCCCGCCAGCGCTTGTGCCTGAGCGGCACGCCATTGGAAAACCACTTGGGCGAGCTTTGGTCGCAGTTTCATTTCCTCATGCCCGGTTGGCTCGGCGACAGCAAGTCCTTCAATCGCGATTACCGCACGCCAATCGAAAAGCACGGCAATGTTCAGCGTATGCAGCACCTGACAGCGCGCATCAAGCCGTTTTTACTGCGCCGCAAAAAGGATCAGGTGGCCACCGAACTGCCGCCGAAAACCGAGATTGTCCATTGGGTTGATCTCAGCGACGGCCAGCGGGATGTCTATGAAACGGTTCGCGTGGCGATGGACAAAAAAGTCCGCGACGAAATTGCCCGCAGTGGCGTGGCGCGCAGTCAGATCATCATTCTGGATGCCTTGCTCAAACTGCGGCAGGTCTGTTGCGACCTGCGCCTGATCAACATGCCGCTGACAGCGAAGGCGCTGCGCTCCGGCAGTGGCAAGCTGGTCAGCCTGATGGAGATGCTCGAAGAGTTGCTCGGCGAAGGTCGCAGGATCCTGCTGTTCTCGCAGTTCACCTCAATGCTCGCCTTGATCGAGGAAGAATTGCAGCAACGTGACATTGCCTATTCGTTGTTGACCGGTGACACCACGGATCGACGCACACCGGTGAAGGATTTTCAGGGCGGCAAGGTGCCGCTGTTTCTCATCAGTCTCAAAGCGGGTGGTACCGGTTTGAACCTGACCGCTGCGGACACGGTGATTCACTTCGACCCTTGGTGGAACCCGGCGGTGGAGAATCAGGCCACCGATCGTGCGTATCGAATCGGGCAAAACAACCCGGTGTTCGTTTACAAGCTGATTGCTCGTGGCACGGTAGAGGAAAAAATACAGGCGCTGCAGCAGGAGAAAGCGGCGTTGGCCGGAGCGGTGCTTGAGGGTGGGACGACAGGTGGCTGGAAACTGGAGCAGAGCGACATTGAGGCGCTATTTGCGCCGTTGCCTGTTGCCAAGGGTTGAACCCTAAGTAATAGAGCAATATCTGATGGCCCCATCGCTGGCAAGCCAGCTCCCACAGGGTTGGGAGTCGTACACAAAACTGTGTTCCAACTCGGTACCTGTGGGAGCTGGCTTGCCAGCGATAGCTATCTAACAGGCCACGCAGATATCAACGCTTGTCGGACTTATCCGGCAACGGCGCAAACAACGCCTCAATATCATCACTCTGCAACTTCCAGTCCCCGGCCTTGCGCCCATCCAGCACGCCCGCTGCCAAGTCGGATTTTTCCTTTTGCAGGTGCTGAATCTTCTCTTCCACCGTGCCCCGGGCAATCATCTTGTAGACGAACACCGGTTTCTCCTGACCGATCCGATAGGCACGATCCGTCGCCTGATTCTCGGTGGCCGGGTTCCACCACGGGTCGTAATGAATCACCGTGTCGGCCTCGGTCAGGTTCAAACCGACGCCGCCGGCCTTCAGGCTGATCAGAAAGATCTGACGCTTGCCGCTCTGGAATTCCTTCACCGGCGTGCGCCGATCCCGGGTCTGGCCGGTCAGCAGCGCGTAAGCGACATTACGTTTTTTCAGCTCGTCTTCGATCAAGGACAGCATCGAGGTGAACTGCGAAAACAGCAGAATCCGCCGGCCCTCCTCGAACAGCTCCTCGAGCATTTCCATCAGGCTGTCGAGCTTGCCCGAGGTACTGCCGCGAGCGGGCAGGGTGGCGTCATTGACCAGGCGCAGATCGCAGCAAACCTGACGCAACTTGAGCAGCGCCTCAAGAATGATGATCTGGCTGCGCGCCACGCCTTTGCGGGTGATCTCGTCGCGGACCTTCTTGTCCATCGCCAGGCGCATGGTTTCATATACATCGCGCTGCGCTTCGTTGAGATCGACCCAATGGATGATCTCGGTTTTCGGCGGCAACTCAGTCGCCACTTGTTCCTTGGTGCGGCGCAGCAGGAACGGTTTTATCCGACCGTTGAGGTGCTGAAGTCTGACTTCACTGCCGCGCTTTTCAATCGGCACGCGGTAATCGGCGTTGAAGCTTTTCACGTCACCGAGCCAGCCCGGCAGCAAGAAGTGAAACAGCGACCACAGCTCGCCCAGGTGGTTTTCCAGCGGCGTGCCGCTGAGGCACAAGCGCTGACGCGCATTCAGTTCGCGCGCGGCCTGGGCGGCTTTGCTGTTCGGATTCTTGATGTACTGCGCTTCATCCAGTACCAACACATGCAGCGGCTGCTTGGCCAGACGTTCGACGTCTTTTGGCAGCAGGGCGTAGGTGGTGAGGATCAGGTCGAAGTCGGCCAGGTTATCGAAATGCTTTTTGCGAGTGGCGCCATACAGGGCAACCACTTTCAGTTGCGGCGTAAAGTGCGCCGCCTCATCGAGCCAGTTCGGAATCAGGCTGGTCGGCATCACGACCATGCACGGACGATCGAGGCGTCCGGCGATTTTCTCGCTGAGAATATGCGCCAGGGTCTGTAGGGTTTTACCCAGCCCCATGTCATCCGCAAGAATCCCGCCGACTTCCAGTTGCCGTAGCGACTGCATCCAGCTCAAGCCTTCGAGCTGATAAGGGCGCAACGTCGCATTCAAACCTTCCGGTGCTTCTGTGCTGAAATCACGAATATCACGCAGACGTTGGGCAAACGTGCGGATCTGTTCGCCGCCCTCCCACAGCAGCGGAAGGCCTTCCAGCGAATTGAGACGCGTGGCATCGGCCTTGCTCAGGCGCAGGGTGGTTTCGCCCGGCTCTTGTAAGTAAAACTCCCCGAGCGTCATCAGTACCGGCTTCAGCCGACCCAGCGGTAAGGCCACCTGCAACGGCCCGTGCTCGCTGTTGCGCTGCGGAATATTCACCAGAATCAGCTCGTCATCGCGGCGGCGCGCCAGGCGTTCCGGGTTGAGGATTTCCGCGTGCGAGCGCATCAGATTGAGCAAGATAGGCAACAGACTCAGGCGCTCACCATTGACGATGATCCCCAGTTCCAGATCAAACCAATCGCGTTCCGGCACCTGCTCGACGGTGGCGTACCAGTCATCAACGGCGGTCAGGTCAAAACCGAATTCCTCGTCGATCTGCAGTTCCCAGCCTTGGCTGCGCAGTTTCGGCAGGTCGTTGAGGGTGAACGTCAGCCAAGCGCTGTCATTGACCATTTCGTACAGCTCGCCAGCGCTCTCCGGCAGGGCTTTGCTCTGGCGGGTGGCGATGCGAAAGCCGAGGATGCGCAACTGTTCGCGGTACGACTGCTCGACATCCGGATGGCGTTTGACGCGCAGCGTCTGGCTTTCCTGGCGAATCAGGATGTCGCTGTTCTTTTGTCCGCTGACGTATTCATCCAGATAGCTGAACGACAACGCCGCGCGATGCTGAATGTAGCGCTGCATCTTGCCGTTGCGCGGTTCGAAGGCGCTGAACTCGACGCTGGCCAGCCATAGGCGCGGCATTGGCTGCACATTGTCGACCAGCACTTGCGGTGGCGCCTTCGGGCTGCGGTTTTCCAGCACGGCTTGCAGCTTTTCCAAGAGTTCGGCGTCTTTGGCGGCAGCAGGGTAATCGAGGGTTTCCTGCACTTTCAGGAGCACCGCTGCGCAGTGTTTGCAGTTGCTGCGAACCGGGCAGGTGCAGCTTGCATCGACCAGGAGCAAGGTGCTTTTGGCGGATTCGCGCAGATGGATGGTCTGGCGGTAAACGTTACCGCCAGAGCCTTCGCAACTGGCGGTGATGGTCGCATCGCCGACCTGGGCGATGCGTACCCGGTTTTCCAGGGCATAGCGGCGGCCACGCTCCAGGCTCTGTTCCTTGAATCGGCTGACCCAGGAGGGTGCCAACGGTTTACTCAGGGGCGGGGACATAAGGACTTCGATCAGTCCGGAATCGCTTCAGGCGCTTCCCGTGGCGCTGGCGCGGTCAGGGAAGTGATCTTGATCAGCAAGGCCAGATGGCCGTTGTCCAGGTAGTTGAGTTGGCCGTTCTTGGTGTGACTGTCCTGTTTCAGGCGCTCGCTGGCGGTGACCAGGCCATTGGCGTCGATCTGATTGACCCAGAAATCGGCGTTCACATCGGTGAAACGCCCCAGTTTCATTTCCAGCGTGCCCTCGATCGGGAATTGACCGAACTGCTCCTGACCGTCGCTGACCGCCACTTTTGCCGGTGCTTCGCCAAGGGTTTGCTGCCAGGCCTTGTGCATCAGCACGCTGTAGTCGCCGCTGGCGGTGAGTTTGCTGACGACGTCATTCAACGCCGGTGTGCGTTTGCTGTCGTCGCTCAAACGCTGGGCGCCAGCGGCCCAGTCTTCCGGCGCGGCGCGGCTGACGATTGCCGGCACGGCGTTCTGGCGCACCAGAATCATTTCGACCTGATACAGGTCATCGGCGAAAGCCGAAGGGGCTACCAAAGCAAGTAGCAAAGTCACTGAGCGGAACAGGCGCATTGGGCGTCCTTCAAACAGATTTCGGGAGGAGGCGCTCAAACAGCGCCTCTACAGTATTAAAGCGCTCTTCCGGACGTTCCATCGGTACCTGGAATTTGAACATCGTCGCGCCTTCGAATTTATAGCGTTTTGGCTGGCTCTGGATCAGCTTTATCAGCGTCATCGGGTCGACCGGGGTTTGCGCGGCGAACTCAATACGCCCACCTTGCGGGCCACCATCGACCTTCTTGATGCCCAATTGCTCGGCCTGCAACTTCAGCGCTGTGATGCGCACCAGATTCTTCGTCGGTTCCGGTAGCAGGCCGAAGCGGTCGATCATCTCGACTTGCAGATCTTTCAGGCCTTCCTCGTCGGTGGCCGAAGCGATGCGCTTGTACAGAATCAGACGCGCGTGAACGTCCGGCAGGTAGTCTTCCGGAATCAGCGCCGGCACCCGCAAGTTGACTTCCGGGCCACCGCCCAGCGGTTGATCAAGGTTCGGTTGCTCGCCCTTGCGGATCGATTTCACCGCGCGTTCCAGCATCTCCATGTACAGCGTGAAGCCCACGGCCTGAATCTGCCCGCTCTGGCCATCGCCGAGCAGTTCGCCGGCACCACGGATTTCCAGGTCGTTGGTCGCGAGCACGAAACCGGCGCCGAGATCCTGAGTATTGGCAATCGCTTCCAGACGCTTTTCCGCGTCCGAAGTGATTTGCTGGCGCGGCGGCGTCAGCAGGTAGGCGTAAGCCTGGTGGTGACTGCGGCCGACACGACCACGCAACTGGTGCAGTTGTGCCAGGCCGAACTTGTCGGCGCGCTCGATGATGATGGTGTTGGCGCTCGGCACGTCGATGCCGGTCTCGATGATGGTCGAGGCGATCAGCACGTTGAAGCGCTTGTGGTAGAAGTCGCTCATCACCTGTTCGAGTTCGCGCTCGCGCATCTGCCCGTGACCGATGCCGATCCGTGCTTCCGGCACCAGCTCGGCGAGGTCGGCGGCGCATTTCTCGATGGTCTTCACGTCGTTGTGCAGGTAGTAGACCTGGCCGCCACGCAGCAGCTCACGCAGCAGGGCCTCTTTGACCGTGCTCTTGTTCTGCTCCATGACGAAGGTGCGTACCGACAGGCGACGGGCCGGCGGCGTGGCGATGATCGACAGGTCGCGCATGCCCGACACCGCCATGTTCAGCGTGCGCGGAATCGGCGTGGCGGTCAGGGTCAGGATGTCGACTTCGCTGCGCAGGGCCTTGAGCTGTTCTTTCTGGCGCACGCCGAAACGGTGTTCCTCGTCGATGATCACCAGGCCGAGGTTTTTGATCTTCACGTCGTCCTGCAGCAGCTTGTGCGTGCCGATGACGATGTCGATCTTGCCTTCGGCCAGGTCCGCGACCGCCGCATTCACTTCCTTGGCCGACTTGAAGCGGCTCATCACTTCCACGCTCACCGGCCAGTCGGCGAAGCGGTCGCGGAAGCTGTTGTAGTGCTGCTGGGCGAGCAGGGTGGTCGGCACCAGAATCGCCACCTGACGACCGCCGTGCACGGCGATGAATGCCGCACGCATGGCCACTTCGGTCTTGCCGAAACCGACATCGCCGCAGACCAGGCGATCCATTGGTTTCGGCGCGAGCATGTCTTCGCGCACGGCTTCAATGGTCGATTGCTGGTCCGGGGTTTCTTCGAACGGGAAACCGGCGCTGAACGTCGCGTAATCGGCTTTCGGGTCGGCGAATGCATAACCTTCGCGAGCGGCACGCCGGGCATAGATGTCGAGCAGTTCAGCGGCAACATCGCGCACCTGTTCGGCGGCTTTGCGCTTGGCCTTCTGCCAGGTTTCCGAGCCGAGGCGGTGCAGCGGGGCCAGCGCATCGTCGCTGCCGGTGTAGCGCGCAATCAAATGCAGGTTAGCTACGGGCACGTAAAGCTTGGCGTTCTCGGCGTATTCGAGGGTGAGGAATTCGGCGGGCTGATTGTCGATTTCGAGAATCGTCAGACCCAGATAGCGACCGACACCATGATCAATGTGCACCACCGGCGCGCCTTCGCGCAGCTCGGTGAGGTTTTTGATCACCGCATCGTTATTGCCGTCGGCACGCTTCTCGCGGCGGCGGCGTTGCATCACGCGTTGGCCGAACAGCGGACTTTCCGCGACCAGGGCCAGCGCCGGGTCATCGAGCATCAGGCCTTCATCGAGCGGGGCAATGGTGATCGCCAGACGATCCTTGCTCGCGACGAAGTCCGGCCAGCTGTCGACGGTTTTCGGTCGCAGCTTCAGGCGTTCAAGCAACTCCAGCAGGACTTCGCGACGGCCGGCGGATTCGGCGGTGAACAGCACGCGTCCGGGGAATTCATCGAGAAATGCCGACAGTGCCGCCAGCGGTTGCGTGGCTTTGGCCTCGATTGCCAGATTCGGCAGGGCTTGCGCGGGGAAGCGCTCGCGGCCGACGCCGGTTTCCACGTCTTGTTGACTGGCGACCACACGTGGCCAGCTCTTCAAACGGGCGAAACAGTCTTCCACCGGCAGGAACAACTCTGCCGGCGGCAATAAAGGACGCGAAGGGTCGACGCGACGCTCTTCATAACGATTGCGCACGTCGTTCCAGAAGTTTTCCGCCGCTTGCTCGATGCCCGGCAGAGAGAACACCTGGGTGTCTTGCGGCAGGTAATCGAACAGGGTCGAGGTTTCGTCGAAGAACAGCGGCAGGTAGTACTCGATACCGGCCGGAGTGATGCCGCTGCTCAGATCCTGAAAGATCGGGCAGCGACGGAAGTCGACGTCGAAACGCTCGCGAAAGCGTGCCTTGAAACGGGTGACCGCGTCTTTCTGTAGCGGGAACTCACGGGCCGGCAGCAGCTTGACCGATTCGACCTTGTCGATGGAGCGCTGGTTTTCCGGGTCGAAGGTGCGCAGGGTTTCGATTTCGTCATCGAACAGGTCGATGCGATACGGCAACTTGCTGCCCATCGGAAACAGGTCGATCAACGCACCGCGCACGGTGAACTCGCCGTGCTCATAAACCGTATCGACGTAGCGATAGCCACTGGCTTCGAGTCGCGAACGCATCTGTTCAACATCGAGCTTCTGCCCGACATCCAGCACCAGGCTGCTGCCGAGCAGGAATTTGGTCGGCGCCAAACGGTGCAACGCTGTGGTGATCGGCACCACCAGCACGCCATGCGCCAGTTCCGGCAGCCTATATAAGCTGGCGATGCGCTGGGAAATGATGTCCTGGTGGGGCGAGAACAGGTCGTACGGCAGGGTTTCCCAGTCAGGGAAATGCAGAACGGGCAAATCCGGGGCGAAGAAACTCAGCTCCTGTTCCAGTCGTTCAGCACTCTGGCTGTCGGCGGTCAGTAGCAGGGTGAAGCGCGTGGCAGCGCTGGCAGCCTCGGCAATCGCCAGGCTGAGGGCAGCACCGGGCAGATTGCCCCAATGCTGTTTACCTGCCTCGGCAGGGAGTAGCGGTAGACGCAGAACGGGCACGGAAGGTTGAGCTCCAGGCTTTGCGACAAAGTCGGTAATTGTAGCGGCGTCCGGTGCCGCCTGTCAGTTGCAGACTACGTCTATCTTCGCTGTTTGGACGAAATGTAGTGGTAACCATAAAAACCAGCCGTTTTTTTGTGGTTATGTAGTGCCGAAAGTGGCTGGTGTTACGGAGGGTTACAGACATCGTCTAACAGTCGTCGAAAAATTGACTGCGCTGAAAGCCCCGGTTTTACTGGGCTTGAGAGAGGCGTAATTTTTTTGAACGGAATTTTGTTACCGATTTCGCGACAAGCGCACATTGCTACAAGAGGTTGTCGGCGGCATAATGTAGCCCCTTTTTTCTGCCCCTACATGTGGAAGGTTACCGTGACTCAGAAGCCCGACCAGTGTCTTGGTGAATGGATCGACCGTGAAGCACTCGCAGAAGCGATGATTCCGCTTATCGGTCAGCTCTACCGCAATAACAACGTGGTGAGCTCGATCTATGGCCGCAGCCTGATCAACCAGTCTGTCATCGCGATTCTCAAAGCTCACCGCTTTGCGCGCCACCGTTCTTCCGACGACAGCGAACTCTCCGTCCACGAAACATTCCCACTGCTCAAAGCCATGAGCGAGCTCAAGCTCGGCGCGGCTTCGGTAGACCTGGGCAAGTTGGCGTTCAAATTCCGTAACGAAGGCAATGGCCGCAGCGCCGAGCAATTCGTTCGTGAAGAAATGGCTGACGTGGTTGGCCAGCAAAACGCTTCCGCACGTAAAGGCACTGACGTTGTGCTGTACGGCTTCGGTCGTATCGGCCGTCTGCTGGCGCGCATCCTGATCGAAAAAACCGGTGGTGGCGACGGCCTGCGTCTGCGTGCCATCGTCGTGCGCAAAGGCGCCGACAACGACCTGACCAAGCGCGCCAGCCTGCTGCGTCGCGATTCGGTCCATGGTTCGTTCAACGGCACCATTACCATCGACGAAGAAAACAACACCATCACCGCCAACGGTAACCTGATCCAGGTGATCTACGCGAAGAACCCGACCGAGGTGGATTACACCCAGTACGGCATCAAAGATGCGCTGCTGGTGGACAACACCGGTGTATGGCGTGACGCCGATGGTCTGGGCCAGCACCTGCAATGCCCGGGTGTCGCCCGCGTTGTTCTCACCGCGCCTGGCAAAGGCAAGCTGAAGAACATCGTTCACGGCATCAACCACAACGAAATCACCGCTGACGACAAGATCGTGTCCGCCGCTTCCTGCACCACCAACGCCATCGTGCCGGTGCTGAAAGCTGTGAATGACAAGTTCGGCATCATCAACGGTCACGTCGAAACCGTTCACTCGTACACCAACGACCAGAACCTGATCGACAACTTCCACAAGGGCGATCGCCGTGGCCGTAGCGCCGCGCTGAACATGGTCATCACCGAGACCGGTGCTGCCACCGCTGCTGCCAAGGCCCTGCCTGAGCTGGCCGGCAAGCTGACCGGTAACGCGATCCGCGTTCCGACGCCAAACGTGTCGATGGCCATTCTCAACCTCAACCTTGAGAAAGCTGCCACCCGTGAAGAGATGAACGAGTACCTGCGCTACATGGCGCTGCACTCCGATCTGCACAAGCAAATCGACTTCGTCAACTCGCAGGAAGTGGTTTCGACTGACTTCGTGGGCTCGCGCCACGCCGGTGTGGTCGACGCTGAAGCGACCATCGTTCAGGACAACCGCGTTGTTCTGTACGTCTGGTACGACAACGAGTTCGGCTACAGCTGCCAGGTGGTTCGCGTGATGGAAGACATGGCCGGTGTGAACCCGCCAGCGTTCCCGCGCTAAGCGATAGCTGCACATGAAAACGCCCCGACTTTGTTCGGGGCGTTTTTTATGCCTGCAAAACTTCTATTGCCTTGGCCAGCCTCATCGCTGGCAAGCCAGCTCCCACAGGTTTACTGGTTAATTACACAATTGCATTAACACCTGAAACCCTGTGGGAGCTGGCTTGCCAGCGATGGCGTCCTGTCAGGCGCCGCCAGGGACGGCCGCTTGCGCGGTGCGCAGTTCATGCTTATTGCCCCGGAACAACACCAGCGTCGCAATCAATCCCAACACCGCCGCACCACTCAGCCAGATCCCCGGCGCAGCCTTGTTGTCCAGCACATGAATCAGGTAAGTACACGCCGCCGGGGTAAACCCGCCGAACGTCGCGGTTGCCAGGCTGTAAGCCAGTGAGAAGCCGGTCGTACGCACTTCAACCGGCATGATCTCGGTCAGCGCCACCACCATCGCGCCGTTGTACGAACCGTAGAGGAACGACAGCCACAACTCGACAATCAGCAAATGGCTGAAGCTCGGGTTCGCCACCAGCCACGACAGCGCCGGGTAGGCGGTCAGGATCGCCAGAATCGTCGCCGCCAGCAGTAAGGGTTTACGGCCGATCTTGTCAGACACCGAGCCCATCACCGGCAACCAGAAGAAGTTCGACAGGCCGATGCACACCGTCACCAGCAACGCGTCGAAATCCGACAGGTGCAGCTCAGCCTTGCCGAACGTCGGGGTGTACGCAGTGATCAGGTAGAACGACACCGTAGTCATCACCACCAGTGCCATGCCGGCGATGACGATGCCGAAGTTCTGACCGATCGAGCGGACAATTTCCCGCAGGGTTGGGCGATGTTTCCTGGCTTGGAACTCTGGCGTTTCCTCCAGCGAGCGGCGAATGACGAAGATTACCGGCACAATCATGCAGCCGATCAGGAACGGCACGCGCCAGCCCCAGTCACCCATTTGTTCCGGGCTCAGCCAGTGGTTGAGGCCGACGCCGAGCAGGCCGGCGAAAACCACCGCCGCTTGCTGACTCGCAGACTGCCAACTGACGAAGAAACCCTTGCGGCCTGGTGTGGCGATCTCTGCCAGATAGACAGATACGCCGCCCAGTTCTACGCCAGCGGAAAAGCCTTGCAGCAACCGACCGAACAGTACGAGCAGCGGTGCGGCGACGCCGAGGGTGGCGTAGCCCGGCACGCAGGCAATCAGCACCGTACCGGCAGCCATCAACGCCAGCGTGATGATCAGCCCTTGGCGACGGCCATGACGGTCAATGTAGGCGCCGAGGAAAATCGCCCCGAGCGGACGCATCAAGAAGCCGGCCCCAAAAGTGGCCAGTGAAAGCATCAGCGAAGCGAAGGCGCTGTCGGTGGGGAAGAAGGTCTTGGCAATGGCTGTGGCGTAAAAGCCATAGACCATGAAGTCGAACATTTCGAGGAAGTTGCCGCTGACAACGCGAAAAATCGCTTTGCCTTTGCCCGTGGTGGAGGACATGTTCAGGTACTCGCTATTGGATTTTGTATAAAGATGTTGCAGATCCTTTAATTCATAATGGCCGTCGCGGTTTTACGGAGAGATGAATAATTGTTCACTAGACGGTTGCTGGGGCTTGTGATGCTGGCTGGCTTATTGGCTGGCTGCGGCAATGGCGATTCCATGGAAAGCCTTGGTGGGGCGACCATGGGCAGCACGTATTCAATCAAGTATGTGCGCCGCGCCGGCTTGCCCGAACCGAAGCAAGTTCGCGGTGAAGTGGAGGGGATCCTCGGCGAAGTCGATCGGCAGCTATCCACCTATCGCAACGATTCGGACATCGAGCGCTTCAACGCTTTACCCGCCAATAGCTGTCAGAAAATGCCTGCAGCGGTACTCGAATTGGTCCGCACGGGCGAACAACTGTCAGCGCAAAGCGAAGGCTCCTACGACCTGACTGTCGAACCGCTGATGAATCTCTGGGGGTTCGGCCCGCAGGGGCGCGAAGAGAAAGTCCCTGGCGCCGCCGCACTCGCCGAGGTGATGTCGCGCGTCGGTTATCAGCACTTGCGCATCAATGGCGAGCAGTTGTGCAAGGACGCCGCCGTCGAAGTCGATTTCAACAGCATCGCCGCCGGTTATGCCGTCGACACCATCGCGGCACGGCTCGATGCCATGGGCATCCACGATTACCTCGCTGAAGCCACGGGTGAGCTAAAGGCAAAGGGGCGAAAGCTTGACGGCTCATCGTGGCGCATCGCGCTGGAAGAACCTCGTGACGATCAACAGGTCGCCGAGCGCATCATCAATGTCGACGGCTACGGCGTTTCCACCTCCGGCGACTACCGCAACTATTTCCTGCAGAGCGGTCGGCGTTATTCCCACACCTTCGATGCGCGTACCGGTGCACCGGTCCTACACGATCTGGCGTCAGTCACGGTGATTCATCCTTCAGCGTTGATGGCCGATGGCCTATCGACGCTGTTGCTGATTCTCGGCCCTGAAAGGGCGTGGGACTATGCGGAAAAACATGACATTGGTGCATTCTTTGTGATTCGTGCCGATACAGGTTTTGTCGTTCGCACCAACAAGGCTTTCGAACGCCTCAGTGGCGCAAAAACTGACTGAGAACAATACGAAAGCTGGCGTTGTAGTGCAGGCAAAAGTAGCCTACGACGCGACCAAGGGTTAATGTGC
>RCUK01000693.1_pt1 | contig 26382 bp, 21 predicted proteins | sample 2166381 | NCBI WGS metagenome assembly RCUK01 (sample SAMN09932809, study PRJNA488358) | compost metagenome | isolation source: compost soil in an enriched community | place: Germany: Experimental Botanical Garden | reverse complement strand
CTATCTCATGGGGAAGAGAGTTGACCCTCCAAGTTTCATACCAATGGGATTGGTCGTTATTTTCGCCTCTATACCTGAAGATCACAGTGTCAAATTTCCTTTTTGATTGTTTACATGATTGGCAAGATGAGAATGATGAAAATACTAAACGTTTATCTGAATGACACTCATTTTTAAGTTTATATACAATACATCACCATATTTCCTTGAAGGGGGACATCTGTTTTGGATGCGCAGTTTCTAGATTTATTGGCCTATAAATATGATACGGAAGATAAAGTCATAACAGAGATCATCAACCTTGAAGCGATCTCCAATCTTCCCAAGGGAACTGAGCATTATGTCAGTGATTTGCATGGGGAGTTCCATGCTTTTCAGCATGTACTAAGAAACGGTTCGGGTACTGTAAAAGAGAAGATCAAAGATTTATTTCGTGAGGTTTGGACAGATGATGAAATCAATGATTTTGCAGCGTTAGTTTATTATCCGGAAGAAAAAATACAGCTGGTTAAAGCAGACCTGTGCAATACACAAGCCTTGAACCGGTGGCATAGACAAACGATTGAACATATGCTTAAGCTCATTTCTTATGCCTCTTCCAAATATACGCGCTCGAAATTACGTAAAGCTCTGCCGGAGCAATTTGTATATATTGTTGAAGAGCTTCTATACAAGACGGATTTGACGAACAATAAGGATCCTTATTATGAGGAAATATATCAGCAAATTATCTCCTTGGGCCAGGCGGATAAGCTCATTATCGGCCTTGCTTATACAACCCAGCGCCTTGTAGTTGACCATCTTCATGTGGTCGGAGATATCTATGACCGCGGGCCTGACCCCGATAAAATTATGGACACGCTGATCAACTACCATTCTGTAGACATTCAGTGGGGGAACCATGATGTTCTATGGATTGGAGCCTACTCGGGTTCACTGGTCTGCCTTGCGAATATTATCCGGATCTGCGCCAGATACGACAATCTGGACATTATCGAAGACGTATACGGAATCAATCTTCGCCCACTGCTGAACTTGGCAGAGAAATACTATGATGACAATCCGGCCTTCAGACCGAAGCTGCAAGCCGGCCATAACATATCGGAACAGGAAATCCTGCAGATTACCAAAATTCATCAAGCCATTGCCATGATCCAGTTTAAGCTTGAAATCCCGATTATCAAGAGACGTCCATACTTTAAAATGTCAGAAAGGCTTTTGCTAGAACATATTGATTACGACAAAAATGAAATCAAGCTCGGCGGAAAAACTTACCCGCTGGAAAACACCTGTTTCAGAGCCGTAAATCCGCAGCAGCCTGAACAATTGCTGGAGGAAGAACAGCAGGTGATGGACAAGCTGCTGTTCTCCGTTCAGCATTCCGAAAAGCTAGCCAGGCATATGAAATTTCTTATGAAAAAGGGCAGTTTTTATTTAAAATACAATGGGAATCTGTTAATCCATGGCTGTATTCCTTTGGATGAAGAAGGTAACATGGAAGAAATGCAGATTGAAGACAAGACGTATTCGGGCCGTCAACTGATCGATGTTTTTGAATATTATTTACGTTACGCCTTTGCGCATCCGGAACAGACGGATGATCTGGCTACGGATATGGTATGGTACATCTGGACAGGGGAATGTTCCTCACTCTTTGGAAAGAGAGAAATGACCACCTTTGAACGGTATTTTATCCAAGATAAAGAAACCCATAAGGAGAGAAAGAATCCCTACTACCATTTGCGTGAAAATGAAGAAATCTGCCGAAAAATCCTGCTGGAGTTCGATTTGGATCCGGATCATGGACATATCATTAACGGCCACACGCCCGTTAAAGAAATTCGTGGAGAGAACCCCATTAAAGCAAACGGGAAAATGATCGTCATTGACGGCGGTTTTTCCAAAGCTTATCAATCCACAACGGGCATTGCCGGATATACCTTGCTCTATAATTCCTATGGCATGCAGCTCGTCGCCCATAAGAAATTTAATTCAAAAGAAGATGTTTTATGTAACGGAACGGACGTCTTATCTGTAAAAAGACTGGTGGACAAAGAACTGGAGCGGAAGCTTGTGAGGGAAACCAATGTCGGGGAGGAGCTGCAGCAGAAAATCTCAAATTTGAAGGATCTCCTGGAATATCGCTACATGAAATGAAACAGCTGCAAAGATGCGAGAGCCTCCCGAGGGAGGCTTTTTGTTTAGTTTCTTTTCTGTGCCCTTATTACGCATTGCATCTTTAAATAATAATATAAGTTGAGTAAAACGCTATTGACGAATCAACTACTACGTGTTACTTTATAGTGGTAGTAAGTAATACTTCATACCAGTCATACAGAATAGCAAGGAGTGATTGTGCTGGAAAACCTAACGGAAATGCTCAAAGGTGTGCTTGAGGGCTGCGTCCTTGAAATTATAAGCCGCAAAGAAACCTACGGCTACGAAATCACGCGACGGCTGAATGCCCTTGGCTTCACAGATGTAGTGGAGGGAACGGTATACACCATCCTGGTCCGACTTGAAAAAAACAAATTGGTGGAGATCACCAAGAAGCCCTCCGACATGGGACCCCCGCGAAAGTTTTTCGCGATTAATGACGCAGGGCGTAAGGAATTACGTAATTTCTGGGAAAAGTGGGAATTCGTAGGATCTAAAATTAATGAGTTAAAGGAGAAAGAACTATGAATTTTTGGGAAAAAATCACCGGCAGCGACATGACCAAGGAATTCAAAGCTTTTGAATCACGAGCCCAAAAGTTGCCGGCTGACTATCAAGCTGCTTGGGAAGAAATTAAGGCAAACCTTTGGTCGTACTCCAATTTCACTGGTCGTAACCTCATGCCAATTCTGGATGGTGTGCTTGGCCTGCTCGAAGAAGGGAAGTCGGACGGTCAACGTGTCCAGGAGGTTTTGGGTGACGATATCCAAGGTTTCTGTTCAGCACTGGCCGGCCAAGAAGGGGCACGCTCTTATCGAGACAAATGGCGTGAACAACTCAACAATAATGTCGCCAAAAAATTAGGTAAATAGGAGGGAAATAAAAATGAAAATACGAGATATCATTGAAGGCAAAAAAGAGTGGCGAGCGCATGTGGCGCGTGTCAAAGCGCTTCCGCAAGATTATCAGTTTGTTTATAAAGAGATTCAAAAATATTTCTTTAAGGTCGGCCCAGTTGAGCTAACTGAGGGGACGGGTTTGTTGTCCGGGATTGTCGATCTTTTTGAAGAGGGCGCGGCCTTGGGGAAAGGCGTGCTCGAAGTGACGGGCAGTGACGTAGCCTTTTTTTGCGATGATCTAATCAAAGATTCAAAAACATACGCTGACATCTATCAAGAATCTGTTAACCAAGAAGTTAACAAAGCCATGAAAAAGGTATCTCATAAAACAAAATAAAAGGGGGATATCGGGATGAAAACAGCAATTGAAGTGAAAGGTCTTAGAAAGTCCTTCAAGGACAGAGAAGTCCTAAAGGGCGTCGATCTTGAAGTGAAGCGAGGTGAGATTTTCGCCCTGCTTGGCTCAAACGGCGCGGGCAAGACGACAATTGTCAGAATTCTAGCCACGCTGCTTAGGCCCGATGGAGGTAGCGCCGTCGTAAATGGATACGAAGTGGCAGCAGAACCCGAGAATGTGCGGCATGCGATCAGCTTGACAGGGCAATTCGCAGCGGTAGATGAGATGCTCACAGGGCGGGAAAATCTGATCATGATTGCAAAGCTGCGGCATCTTGATCAACCGCGTCAAATCGCGGACGAATTGTTGAAACGCTTCGGCTTAACGGACGCCGCCGACCGTAAGCCATCCACTTATTCGGGCGGTATGCGCCGCCGGCTCGACATCGCCTTAAGTCTGGTGGGTAGACCGCAGATCATTTTCCTCGACGAGCCGACCACCGGGCTTGACCCCGAGGCACGCATTGAGGTGTGGAAGATCGTAAAGGAGCTTGCTGAAGGCGGAACGACGGTATTTCTGACTACACAGTACCTAGAGGAAGCGGAGCAGCTTGCCGACCGAATCGCCATTCTGCACGAGGGGAAGATAATTGCTGGAGGGACGCTCATGGAGTTGAAGAAGCGGTTCCCGCAAACCAAGGTGGAGTATGTTGAAAAACAGCCGACGCTTGAGGAAATATTCCTCGCAATCATCGGCAAAAAGGAGGCCATTTAAATGGAAGCTGCAAAAAATCACTTTTTCAGTGATATGGGTGTTATGCTCGGACGTTCCATGCGCCATATTTTCCGCAGCATTGACACCATCTTCACGGTCTGCATCACTCCGATCGCGATGATGCTGTTGTTCGTCTATGTGTTTGGTGGCGCCATCAGAACTGGTACGGATAACTACGTGAACTACCTGTTGCCCGGCATATTGCTTATGGCCATTGCCAGCGGGGTGGCCTATGTCGCCTACCGCCTGTTTTTGGATAAGCAACGGGGCATCATTGAGCGGTTCCACTCCATGCCGATTGCTCGTTCTACAGTGCTGTGGGGGCATGTGCTGACCTCGGTCGTATCCAACCTCATTTCGGTTGCCGTCATCATTCTCGTAGCGCTCGTAATGGGCTTTCGCTCATCGGCAGGGGTTCTGTCCTGGCTTGCCGTTGCCGGTATACTCGTGTTATTCACGCTTGCACTCACTTGGATTGCGGCCATTGCCGGACTATCCGCCAAGACGGTGGAAGGCGCGAGCGCCTTTTCCTATCCGCTTATCTTCCTGCCGTTTATCAGCTCGGCATTCGTTCCGACCGAGTCGATGCCGACCCTGGTTCGCGCCTTCGCTGAAAACCAGCCGGTGACTTCAATCGTGGAATCTATCCGGGCGCTGCTGTCAGGCCAGCCTGTGGGCAATGATATCTGGACTGCTCTTGCCTGGCTTGTTGGGATTTTGCTCGTAGCGTATTTCTTCGCGATGAGGGTGTATAAAAAACGGACGTGAAAAACGTATACTTCGATTTCTGACAGAGAGTATATACAACGCTTAATACAAGTTTTTGCTATTCGCAGCATAAAAAGACCGTTCCCAGTAAAATACCGGTAACGGTCTTGGCACAGAAATATCCTAGTTATTTCTGTCTACTCCTACAATCAAATTCATTAGTTCGGCACGGAGGCCCGAACAACCTGCACGAACACTCTATAAGATTTGCCTTGATACTCGGCGGTGATATAGGTGATACCGGCTCGAATGCCGTTAATGTTCCCATCCTTGTCATAGTCTACGACTGACGGGTTGTCACTAGTGAATATAGACTGCTTGGTAACATCATTGATTTTACCGTCTTTATCTTTGAAATAGGCAACTGTGTCAATTGAAGTTCCTTCGGTTAAAGAGTATTCCTCAGAATCCAGATAGAAGGTGCCTTCCACCGGCTCGGGATTCTCACTGCCGGGCTTGGTAACCTCAATTTGAAGCTGAGCCGAATGTCCTTGATAGACGGCATGGATTATGGTGATGCCCGGCCTAATGCCGGTAATCACTCCCTTGGAATCTACAGTAGCCGTATTCTCGTCTTCCGATGTAAAGGATACGGAATCCTTGAGTGCTTCTATGGAGCCATCCGAATAATGCGCATTTACTGCAGCTTGTGTGTGTTCCCCGGCAGCAATCTTTTTGCCGCTATCCGTAAAGCTGATACGATCCAACGTACATTCTCCAGGCTGGTTGTTAGGTCCGGCCAGTTTGGTCACCTGCATATAGTAATTATTCGCGTCTGATACTCCGCCAAGCAATACATAACCACCATCCGGTGACGCGGTTAAACCCTTCAAATAACTAAAATCCTTGACCGTAAATTCATTTTGGCTGGAGAGCTCTCCGTTGTTATCAATTACTGATAATTCATATTTTCTTTCCTTATCATTGGTGGATCTTTTTTCAAATTCCGAGAAGAGGGCATACCCTTCGTTTGTAGGGAAGACCTTATTGAAATAACTCTGGCCGAATGGCTGATTGAATTCTTTATCCCATAGTACTTTGCCACTAGCATCTATCCTGGTTAGATAAAGATTATCTGCCGAGTCTTCACCGTAGATCACGTACCCGCCGTCACCAGAGGAAGAGATGGAGAGTCCCATCCGTAATGAAGGGGCCGCGGACAACTTCCTGGTCCAAACTTGGTCACCGTTCGCATTTAATTTGCTGATCACAACGCCCAAATTCGGATCATTGAAATATCGGTCATTCTGGCTCCCAACCGCGATCGAGCCGCCATCCGGAGTTGCAATAATATCCTCAAAGTTCTGCTCATCGCTAAATTTGAGCATTTTCAGCCAAATTTCCTGTCCCCCCGGATTGATTTTTAATACATAAGTGTATTGAATACCTGACCAGCCAAAGCTTCTGCCCGTCATCACAAAATTGTTATCCTTGGTTTCTGCGATGGACAATGAATACGTATTAAAGCCATAGTCATATTCTTTATTCCATTCCACAGCACCCAGAGCACTTAGTTTGATTAGGAGGATGCCATATCTTCCGTTTTCATTTAGAACGCTTCCAATGGAGAGATAGCCGCCGTCTTTAGTTTCTATAGTTTGATCAAACTGGGTGGTACGAATGTTATTATGCTGATATTTTTGTGCCCATTGCAATTCTCCGGAAGAATTGAGCTTCAAAATGTTTGCTTTTGTAATGCCTGAATCCTTATCAGCGATGCTGCCTGTAACAATATAACCTTCATCCGAGGTAGAGGTAATATTTTGGCCGGATGCAAACCTATCCTCTGCGCCATACTGGTGGGACCACTCAATTACAGGTTTCCCGGTTTCGGTAGATGCGTACCCGTGACTAGCCGCGATTCCCGAGACAAGAGTAAGACTGAGAAGAGCACAACTGGCTTTACGAATTATGGAACGTAACAAGCTTAGACACTCCCTCCATTGTTTTGATGATGAGGATGTCTGGATAGTCAATTCTACCCTCATTATTAATGAAGTAGAAGAGATTAGATATCCCACTAAATTCATAAATTTAGCAGTTAAATTAGTGGGGGAAAAGAACTAGCACTAGAATATCTGGTAATATTACCCGGTAGTTTGACTTACACGAAACTATATCGTATTATTCTAATATAACAATATAAATTGGAGGGAGCAAGATGGATAACTCTGCTTTTAATAGTAGTGATCTGAAACGATTTGAGGAACCTGCCAATCTGTTGAAAGCTCTGTCTCACCCGATTCGCTTATGCATCGTTCGTGGGCTGATACGTAAAAAGAAATGTAATGTTTCATATATGCAGGAATGTCTAGAGTTACCGCAATCCACAGTATCCCAGCACTTACAGAAGCTGCGCAGCACAGGCATAGTAGATACCGAGCGCAACGGTCTAGAAGTGAATTATATACTTGCTGACGAGCGTATTGAACAGATTGTAACCATCTTGTTTGGAGAGGATGACCATGAATCATGAGTAAAAAAGTTATTATTGTTGGTGGAGTAGCAGGTGGGGCGTCTGCAGCTGCACGCCTGCGCCGTTTAGATGAACATGCCGAGATTATTTTATTTGAGAAGGGACCCCACATTTCATTTGCCAATTGCGGGTTACCTTATTATATTGGTGGATCGATCGCTGACCGTGACCGCTTGCTTGTTCAGACTCCTAAAGGCATGGAGGATCGCTTTCGAATCGATGTGCGCACGAAAGCGCAAGTTATTGCAATCAATTCAGATTCAAAGACGGTTCAAGTACAAAGCCATGAGCGCGGTCTGTATGAAGAAAGTTATGACGAATTGATTTTATCACCAGGTGCACGTCCAATAATCCCGGATTTGCCTGGAAAAGAAAACCCTCTTATTTATACTGTCCGCAACATTTCTGACATTGACCGTATCAAAGAAGCGTTGAATTCATCTAATATCCGTTCTTCGATCGTTATTGGTGGTGGATTTATTGGGGTTGAAATGGCAGAGAATTTAAAGGAGGCAGGACTGGATGTGACGCTGGTTGAAGGTAACAAACAACTGCTTACTCCATTTGATCCTGAATTGGCAGCTTCTCTGGCACAGGAGATGGAGCAGCATGGTGTGAATTTGCTTTTTTCTAAGCGCGTGCAAGGCTTTCGTTCACTTGAACAAGGCATAGGTGTTGAACTATCGGATGGTCATGTTTTGTCCGCCGATTTGGTTATTCTCGCGATAGGTGTGACCCCAGATACTTCTTTCCTGGTAAATAGCGGTATAACTTTGGGCGCACGAGGACATATCATTGTTAATGAAGCTTTGGAGACGAATGTGCCACATATTTATGCAGTCGGTGATGCCATTGAAGTTAGTGACTATATTCATGGAACCAAGACAACTATTCCGCTGGCTGGACCAGCGAATAAACAAGGACGTATTGTTGCCGATCGGATTGCCGGACTCAAGTCTACCTATAAAGGAACACAAGGGACTTCAATTATTAAAGTGTTTGGTATGACTGGAGCTACGACCGGCAGCAATGAGAAAACACTAAAGACGCTTGGTGTTGATCACCGTACGGTTATCGTGCATCCTGCTTCACACGCTTCTTATTATCCAGGCTCCAGCTCAATCACTCTTAAACTTCTATTCACGCCAGAAGGTAAAATTATGGGGGCTCAGGCTATCGGCTATGAGGGGGTAGACAAACGTATTGATGACATCGCTGTAGCGATTCATTTTGGGGGCAGCATCAGTGATCTGACTGAACTTGAGCTGAGTTATGCTCCGCCTTATTCGTCCGCCAAGGATCCTGTTAATATGGCCGGCTATGCAGCAGAAAATATCATAAACGGACGCGTGAAAACTTTCACTTATGATCAATTGTCTGAACGCCATTCAGACCATTCCATACTGGTAGATGTACGTACTGAACTGGAGCATCGCAATGGGAATATTCCAGGCTCACTAAACATTCCAGTGGATGAGCTTCGTCAAAGGAAAAATGAATTAGATCCCTCGAAAGAAATCTGGGTGTACTGCCAAGTCGGGTTACGTGGATATACGGCTTCACAAATATTGCGTCAGATTGGATTTAACGTTAAAAATTTGAGTGGGGGGTACAAAACATATCGCCAAGCACAATTTAAGTCAACTCCCGTGCCTTCTGAAAATCACAATAATGATGATCAGGACCCGTATGCTCATGTCCCAAAAGAACATTTATCACACCCGATGAATCAAATCCCTGGGCAAGCCCTGCAAATTGATAACGAACTGGATGTATGTGGCCTCAGCTGTCCGGGTCCATTAATTCAAGTCAAGATGAGGATGGATCAACTGACGGATGGGCAAACCCTTCATGTAAAAGCTTCTGATCCGGGATTCTATGAAGACGTGAAAGCATGGGCCGCGATGTCTGGTTCACCGCTGTTACAATTGGAACGCAGCAAGGGCGGAATTATTGAAGCGGTTCTTGCCAAGAATGCAGAACAAACCGTATCCTCAGCTTTAGTTAATTCTGATGCTGAGCCTGCAAGTACAATGGTTGTCTTCAGCGGGGATCTGGATAAAGCGATTGCTTCACTCATTATAGCTAATGGAGCAGCTGCAAGTGGACGCAAAGTAACGATGTTTTTTACATTCTGGGGATTGAATATTATCCGCAAGCATCAACCACAACCCGTATCCAAATCTATGATCGGTCGTATGTTCGACATGATGCTGCCTCGTGGCAGCCACAAGCTTGGGATGTCCAGAATGAACATGCTCGGTATCGGGCCGAAAATGATTCGTGGTTTAATGAAGAATAATAATGTTGCCTCGCTAGAGCAGTTGATGGAATCCGCAACTGCGCAAGGCGTTGAGATGGTCGCCTGCCAGATGTCTATGGACTTGATGGGTATTCAGCGTGAAGAGTTGATGGATCAGGTTACCATTGGTGGCGTAGGGTATTATCTGGGACAGGCAGCACAAGCAAATCATAACCTGTTTATTTAATTTAACTGGATATAGTAGCAGTTGACCAGCAATGCTTTGGATTCAAAGGCATTGACTCATTAAAGCCGCATAAATTGCGGCTTCTTTTTTTTGTGGAATGCATATTCAAGAGTAAGGAAAGTATCATGGACATATGAAGAGTACTCCGTGGTCACTCATCCGGATTTAACAACCCATTTTTAATAACTGGGTGATTATCGGCACACTTTTTTATTGACATTACTTGGATGATGCATTATTATAAGTATACATATAATAAGTAAACTTATAAAGGAGCTGCGATAATGGAAATTGGGATTAAGATTGCTTTTAATGCACCAAGAGAGAAAATATGGGAACACTATATTGACAAAGATAAACGTGCTTTATGGGAGGAAGACTTAGAAGAGCTTCAATTTGATGGGGAAATCAAAAATGGCACAACTGGGCGAATGAAATTGAAGGACATGCCAGCAATGGAATTTGTTTTATCAAAGATAGTTGAAAACGAAGTCTATCACGATAAGTATACTATTCCAGACGCAGGTACATTTTATTTTTGCCATGATATCACTGAAGAAGACGGACAACTATTTGTAAAACATTCAATTTCTTCTGATGATGAGGATAATGAAATTGCATTAAATGTTTTGACTCAAATTTTTTCAGATTTCCCAAAAGTGTTGTGGAAATTCAAAAAAGTAGTTGAAGCTTAATGGAATTTAACTCAATGTTTAAGAACAATGCTGATGAATCAACTGGATTGCTGTTTGTTAAAACTTATAATAAGTGGCATGGTAGAATAAAGTCAGCATTAAGCAATTTAGGAATAACTCATCCTCAGTTTGTTGTGTTGAGTACTCTTAACTATTTAAGTCAATTTGAAAAACATATAACGCAGGCCAAAATTTCGAGCGTTTCAGAAATTGATGTAATGACAGTTTCACAAATACTCCGTACACTTGAGAAAAATGAACTTGTTAGTAGAAAGCAAAGTCCAATAGATTCAAGGGCCAATTCCATTGAAATTGTCCAAAAAGGTTTAGATATTATCAGTAAAGCTATACCCATTGTAGAATCCATAGATTTTGAATTCTTCGGGACATTAGGGTCTGAATTGGGACAGTTTAAAAATTCTCTAAGAAGATTAGTCAAATGATAATTTCTAGGACTGACGCAGGCCATGCTCGCCCATTATGAACGGGTTAAAGACATTTACAGTTACCGGCGCCTCACCATTCATTTGCGTCGACAAACAGGACAACAGATTAACCACAAACGGATCCAGCGGCTCAGGTGTCTAATGACACATAGTTACAGAAGAGTTTTAGCGGTTCCTGAATTCTTTTTTAGGTTTATAGACTTTTAAAACATCCTTATAAAGGGTGTTTTATTTTTTAAAAAATTGCAGGAGTGAAGGGCTGGTTTTTTCTCATTCTGAAATTGACAAAATGGTCTCTATTCTCGATCAAAAAATAGATATTTGTTTGCAAGAGGTACTCCATGGTTTGGCCGGGTGCTTTCCCGAATGAATGACCTGGGTATACTCGTACATGAGGCGGTATCACAGATTTCATTCTCTGGAAGCTGATGAACATGTCTTCAGCTGAGCCGCCTTCCTGATTGCATATCCCGCAGCCTTCCGTAAAAACGGTATCCCCGCTAAACAGGCTCTCTTCCAACAGGTAACACATTCCTCCTGCCGTATGTCCGGGAGTTAGCAGGCAGGTTATGTTCGTGTTACCAATCCGAATCGTATCATTATCGTTTAGTCCGATGAGACGAGGGCAGCTAAACTGATAATAATCCCGCTCTTTAGCAGCCATGTACACCGTGGCGTTAAATCTTTCGACTAAAGGATAAACGAGGTTGACGTGATCGTAGTGAGAATGCGTTAACAAAATGGCTGTCAAAGTTACCTGCAATTCCGAGAGTTTATTGCAAATTTGGTCAAGTTCCCAGGCAGGGTCAACTATAAAGGCGCTTTTGGTGAATAGATCCTCAACAATATAGCAATAGTTGCCCCACTGAGATGTGGTTCTAACGACGTGCACCTCATAACCACTAGTCATGAAACCCCATCCAATCCTATATGATATGCATGATCTTGCCTATGCCTTGTTTGATTAGGTTGATGTTCATTTCGATCTCCACATATTTCGGGTACGTTAGGGAGTAAGCGTAATCTTCCACTACAAACGAAATGGCGGCGTATTGGGGGAAATTCGTAAACGAGCTGACCCAACACTCGTCCTTTTCCTCTATATCTTTAACCTCCAACAGTTGTAACGGAACCGATAAACCCGTTTTGATTGCTTTAGATAGGGATTCTTTTAAAGTCCAAATGATGGTGCTGAAGCTTTCATAGGAACAAGAGAGACGAGCGGCGATTATTTTTTCGGAAGATGTTAATTCGGCTTCAACCGTTCTGGTTAAGCCGCTATTGATTTTCTCAATATCGATGCCCAAGATCATTATTTCTGGAAAAGCAATGGCGGCGGCTAGGTCATTGCTGTGCGTTAAGCTGACCTGAATGCGTTTCGGGGAATCGTGAAGAATTACCGGTTGGTTGAACACTCCGTTTTTTATTTGAATTTTAGTTAAATGGTTATCATCCAGCAGGGCAGCAACCGCTTTTTTGGCGGCATATCTCCCCAGAAGATAGCTTCTTATCCTTTGCTCGTATTTCAAGGTTTTCAAATAATCGATTTCATCCAGGTGCAGATAAGCATCCAAATTGTCGACTAGTTGGCTATATGCGATCTTACAAACATGCATCGATATGGGATGGAATTCCTTCTGATGCTTTATTTTAAAAATATTAGAAAATTGATTAGTGCTGTCAAACATAGCGGGGTTCTCCGGATTTCTAAAGAAGTGTTGTTAACCGATACTTCGCCTAGTTTACCATAAATGGTACGATCAGGGAATTGTTTCTAACTGAGTGCCCGATTCTTAATCTGTAGCTTATATGGAGTGTCATGTTCCCATTTAACATACTCTTTACTATGTAAAAAAAGGGAATATTGACAGAAATGGGATCACCAAGCTATGATTGCGATACAGTGGATAATAATGTAAATAATCTCGCAATAAACCATATTAGCACATCATATAGGAGATGATCTGATAACGGATGAGCACTTATTTATTTCCAGGACAAGGCTCTCAGCTTAAAGGTATGGGACGTACTCTTTTCGATGAATTCCCGGATCTGACTGATCAAGCGGATGATGTACTGGGATACTCGATTAAGAGGTTATGTCTGGATGATCCTTATGCCTATTTAAGCAGGACACAGTATACTCAGCCAGCCTTGTATGTTGTGAATGCTTTATCATATTTGAGTAAAATAGCGGAAACTGGAAAGAAGCCGGATTTTGTTGCTGGGCATAGTCTAGGTGAATATAATGCTCTTTTTGCCGCCGGAGCTTTCGATTTCAAGACGGGGCTGGAGCTTGTGCAAAAAAGAGGCGAATTCATGAGTGCTGTCAGCGGGGGCGCCATGGCCGCCGTTATCGGATTAAAAGCAGAGCAAGTGGAGGAGGTATTGGAGAGAAACCAACTGTCCTCCGTAGATGTTGCCAATTATAACACGGACACTCAGATCGTGATCTCCGGCCGCAAAGAAGATATTGAGAAGGCCCAGCCGATTTTCGAAACCAACGGTTCGGTACAAAAATTCGTCCTCCTAAATGTTAGCGGGGCTTTTCATTCCCGTTATATGCGGGAAGTCGGGGAAGCATTTAAGATGTTTCTCCAGTCGTATACATTTCAGCCATTATCCATTCCGGTAATTTCAAACGTCAACGCCAAACCATACAAACATGAACGGATCGCTCAGGGTTTATCTGAACAAATCAGCTCAGCCGTCAAATGGTCGGAAAGTATTTATTATTTATTAGAACAAGGGGAAACGGATTTTGAGGAAATCGGGCCAGGTGGCGTCTTGACCGGCATGCTTTTCAAAATAAGAAGAGACCGGGAAACGGCAGGCTTATAAGATGAGGTGAAGTATGGGTAAACCGATTGTTTTCCTGTTTTCTGGACAAGGTTCTCAATACTACCACATGGGGAAGGAGCTTTGGAAGAGTCATCCAACTTTCCGCTATTGGATGTTGAAGCTGGATGCTTTAGTGGCTCCCTACACGGGCATATCCGTCGTGAACGAAATCTATCATCCGCAGAAGGGAGTACAAGATTCGTTCGATCGCTTGTTATACACCCACTCCGCAATTTTTATGGTGGAATATGCGCTTTATCAGGTTTTGTTGGAACAGCGGATCAAACCAGATTACGTTCTCGGAACGAGTTTGGGGGAGTTCACCAGCGCGGCGGTTGCCGGCGTTCTATCCGTGGAAGATATAGCCGCGTGTGTCGCTAGTCAAGCCTCGGCGATAGAGCGAAGCTGTGCCAAAGGCGGCATGATCGCTATCTTGAACCGTTCCGATCTCTATTACGAAACTCCTCAGTTATATGAAAATTGTGAGCTGGCTTCCATCAATTACAGTTCGCATTTTGTAATTTCAGGCGAAGAAGAGCAGTTGGGCAGGATTATCCAATTTCTTAAAGAAGAGCAGATCCTGCATCAACGGCTGGCAGTTTCTTACGCATTTCACTCCTCGCTACTCGAAGCTGCGGAAGAGGATTTTCTCTGCTTGACGCAAGCTAAGTCGTACCGCCAACCAGTAATCCCAATCATCTCCAGTCTGCAGGGAGGCTTGGCGCAGGAAGTCAATGACCGGTTTTTCTGGGAAATCGTCAGCAGACCCATTCGCTTCCAAGAGGCTATTCGCTATTTGGAGAATCTGCACGAATGTATTTATGTAGATGTAGGACCCTCGGGAACGCTCGCTAATTTTATCAAGCAGCAGGATAAGGAGAAGTTCGGACAGCGCTGTTTTTCAATCTGCACCCCGTTTAATCAGGAATTTAAAAACTTACATACACTCCAAAACTTATTCTGTCCATAAAACATAAGAGTCGGAGGTGATCCGCGTTATGCTAACGTATATATTCCCTGGTCAAGGTTCGCAGTTTAAAGGAATGGGAAGTAATCTCTTCGATGCCTTCAAGGATTTGACCGCAAAGGCAGACGATGTGCTGGGCTACTCGATCAAACAGTTTTGTACCGAAGATACCCATTCCCAATTAAACCAAACGCAATTTACACAACCTGCTCTATTTGTTATAAACGCTTTTACCTATTTGAGCCAAATTCGGGAAACCGGCAAAAAGCCGGACTTCGTTGCCGGCCACAGCCTCGGGGAATACAATGCGCTGTTTGCCGCTGGAGCTTTTGATTTTGAGACAGGACTGCGCTTGGTGAAAAAGAGAGGCGAGCTGATGGGGCTTGTAACAGGAGGAGGTATGGCTGCCGTTGTAGGTCTTCAGAAAGAGCAAGTGGCAAAGGTGCTGGAGGCGAACGGCCTTGACGGTATCGACGTTGCCAATTACAACACCCCGTCTCAAATTGTCATCTCTGGCAGAAGCGCGGAAATCGAAAAAGCCAAATCTATTTTCGAAGCCACTACTGGCGTTGAGATGTTCGCTATCCTTAAGGTCAGTGGAGCTTTTCATTCCCGTTATATGAGCGAAGCCCAAAAAGAATTTGAGCGGTATTTGGCCTCGTTTCATTTCCTTCCTTTATCCATTCCAGTCATTTCTAACATTGATGCAAGACCCTATGAGAACGAAAAGCTGAGGGAAACTTTGGCTAAACAGATCAGCAGCCCCGTGCGGTGGGTTGAAAGTGTACGGTATCTCTTGAAGCAGGGCGAGATGCAGTTTGAAGAGATCGGACCGGGACGAGTACTAACCGGAATGATTCAGAAGATCATGCAAGATACCGACCCTCATGATGAAGTGGAGACCACCCTCGAACCAACATCCACTGCATCTCCTGAGCTGGCAGACACAAAGTTCGTATATCCGGCGGTAACCGCCTCCTCTTTGGGGAGTTCCGAATTTAAGAAAGAATATAACCTGAAGTATGCGTATCTGGCAGGAGGCATGTACCGAGGGATCGCCTCACAAGAAATGGTCGTGAGACTGGCGAAGTCCGGATTAATGGGCTTCCTGGGCACTGGCGGGATGAGCATGCGGCAGGTGGAGGAGAACATCTTGTACATTCAAAGCCAGGTTTCTCCTGGGCAGGCCTACGGGGTCAATCTGGTGCATAACTGGAAAAATCCCGAAAGTGACAATAGTCTGATCGAACTTTTGCTCCAAATGAATGTTCAGCATTTGGAGGCTGCAGCGTTTTTGAATGTGACCTCTTCGTTGGTGCGTTTTCGTGCAAAAAGCTTGTTTCGGGATGCAAGCGGAGAAGTGATAGCCAGGAACAAAATCATCGCCAAAGTTTCGAGACCGGAGGTGGCGGAAGCTTTCCTCAGCCCTGCCCCGGATCTCATTCTCCAAGATCTTGTGGAGAAACATCTGATCACTCAGCAAGAAGCCGAGTTGGCCAGAGAACTGCCGATGGCGGATGACATCTGCGTAGAGGCCGACTCAGCTGGCCATACGGACAGCGGTGTTGCGTATACGCTGATGCCGGCCATGCTCCGGCTGCGTGACGAAATGATGGCAAAGTACCGCTACCGGAAAAAAGTGCGGGTCGGGTCGGCCGGCGGGATCGGAACGCCGGAGGCGGCATTGGCTGCGTTTATGCTGGGGGCCGACTTCATTCTCACGGGTTCTATCAACCAGTGCACAGTGGAGGCGGGAACCAGCGAGAAGGTGAAGGATTTGCTGCAGCAGATGAACGTCCAGGATACGGATTACGCGCCTGCCGGAGACATGTTTGAGATGGGAAGCAAAGTGCAGGTGCTGAGAAAAGGAGTGTTTTTCCCAGCCCGTGCCAATAAACTGTACGAAATTTATCGGCGGTATAATTCGCTGGATGAGATCGATTCGTCCACGTCGGAGCAGATTCAGAATAAATATTTTAAACGCAGCTTTGAACAGATCTATGAAGAATTGAAAGTTCGTTATCCGAACGAGATCAATAAGGCTGAACAAAACCCTAAACACAAAATGGCTATGGTCTTTAAGTGGTATTTTGGATATAGTTCGCGTCTGGCCTTAAGCGGTAGTGCAGAATCTACGGTAGATTATCAGATCCACTGCGGCCCGGCTTTGGGCGCTTTCAACCAATGGGTGAAAGGAACCGAGCTTGAGAACTGGAGAAACCGGCATGTGGACGAGATTGGAGAGAGGCTGATGATCGCTACGGCGGAGCTCATCAATCGTAAATTCGCCTCGCTGCTTCTCCCTGCTGAAGGTAAAATCCCTGCTCCCGTTTAAAAGGAAAACAACATTGTATATAAGTTGAGCTTAAAAATTACTCCTAGGCAAGAGTGTAAATAATTCTGTAGAAGCGAAGCGTTCGCCTTTGTGACCGGATTTTCACCTTATAAATTCCATTAAGAAATCTGGGAGCAACAGTGATCGGAGGAACATTTCACACGGCTATCTCGCGTGTAAATCAATAGTTCAACTTATATAACTTGAGGAGGAAGCAAGAATGAACAAGGAAGCAATTGTTGAAGTTTTGATCCGCAACATCCGAGAGGTTCTTCCCGGACTGGAGGAGTATTCGTTTCAAGTTGGGGACACATTGTCGGACTTGGGGGCGGATTCGGTAGATCGTGCCGAAATCATAAGCTTGATGCTCGAAGAACTGTCACTTCGTATCCCCCGCGTGGAATTGGCCGGGGTCAGCAATTTAGGCGAACTGGTCGAGGTGCTGCATGGGAAGCTCCAATCGGCCTGATATGCTGGTGACAGGAGTAGGCGTGACCGCGTCCATCGGCCAAGGAAAGAAGGAGTATTGGTCGGCGCTGCTGTCGGGACGCTCGGCCTTTCATTTCATGCAGCGTCCGGGAAGGCAACAGGAAAGCCGGTTTATCGGGGCTGAAATTTCTGCGATGTCGGCACCTGCTGCGATTTCAAGCAAGCTGTTCCGTAAGGCATCTTTCTCTGGTCAGGTGTCTCTCGTTACTTTGTACGAAGCTTGGGTGGACGCCAAATTGGATTTAGCCGATCCCAGCCGCATTGGACTCATTATTGGAGGGTCCAATGTTCAGCAGAGGGAGATGGTGCAAATCTTCGAAACGTACCGCGAACGTACTGAATTCGTTCCCCCTTCTTATGGCCTGTCATTTATGGACAGCGATCTTTGCGGACTGTGTACGGAGCAATTCGGAATTCAAGGAATGGCTTACACGGTAGGGGGAGCTTCGGCAAGTGGTCAGTTAGCCGTCATTCAAGCGATACAAGAGGTGAGGTCTGGTCAGGTGGATATTTGTATTGCTTTGGGAGCTATGATGGATCTTTCTTACCTGGAGTGCCAGGCGTTAAGAGCGTTGGGGGCAATGGGAACCGATCGTTATGCAGATCATCCCGAGCTAGCCTGCCGCCCGTTTGACCAAAACCGGGACGGCTTCATCTATGGAGAATCGTGCGGAGCTTTGGTCATTGAGCGAGCGGCGACGGCTAATAGCCGACAAGTCAAGCCTTATGCGGCCGTTACAGGTTCTGCCGTGAAAATGGATGCCAATAGAAATCCAAATCCTTCTCTAACTGGAGAAGTTCAGGTCATTCAGAGCGTACTCCAGCAAGCCGGACTTTCCGCAAGAGAGATTGATTATCTGAATCCCCATGGTTCGGGTTCCCCGGTTGGAGATGAGACGGAACTCAGGGCGATTCACGATTGCGGGCTTTCACATGTCAAGTTGAATACGACCAAATCCATTACTGGCCACGGCCTCACTGCGGCAGGCGCGGTTGAGATCGTCACAACCTTGCTGCAAATGCGGGAGTCCCGCCTGCATCCTTCTAAAAATTTGGAGAATCCCCTGGATCCTGGTCTGAACTGGGTTGGGGATCAATCCATCCCTTTCGGAATAACCAATGCTCTAAGTTTGAGTTTTGGTTTTGGCGGCATCAATACGGCCATTTGTTTGCAAAACATTTGAATGTGTACAGGAAGGAAGGTTCCCGATGGTTTCTGCCGGAATAGAAGCGATTAATATTTTTGGCGGCACGGCTTACTTGGATGTCATGCAATTGGTGAAACACCGCAATCTGGATACGGCCCGATTCGAGAATTTGTTGATGAAGGAGAAGGCCGTGGCGTTGCCATATGAAGATCCGGTTACATTCGGCGTTAATGCGGCAAAACCAATCGTCGACTCCTTAACCGAAACTGAAAAGAACCGGATCGAGCTGCTGATCACCTGCACGGAATCAGGCATCGACTTCGGAAAATCTCTAAGCACTTATATTCATCATTATCTTGGACTTTCCCGGAACTGCCGTTTATTTGAGATCAAACAAGCCTGCTATTCGGGAACAGCCGGGTATCAGATGGCTATTAATTTTATTTTGTCACAAGCCTCTCCTGGAGCAAAGGCACTGGTCATTGCCAGCGATATCTCGCGGTTTTTGGCAGCGGAAGGTGGTGACGCTCTAAGCGAGGATTGGTCCTATTCCGAACCTAGCGCCGGGGCTGGCGCTGTAGCCGTATTAGTTGGCGAGAATCCGCTTGTGTTTCAAGCGGACGTAGGGGCTAATGGCTATTACGGCTATGAAGTTATGGATACCTGCCGGCCGGTTCCGGACAGTGAAGCCGGGGATGCGGATCTGAGCTTGATGTCCTATTTGGACTGCTGTGAGCAAACTTATCTGGAATACAAACGTCGGGTACCCGAAGCTGATTATAGAAGCACGTTCCACTATCTGGCCTTTCACACTCCTTTTGGAGGAATGGTAAAGGGAGCTCATCGGACAATGATGCGCAAGATAGCCAAATCTAAGAACGATGAGATTGAAGCCGATTTTAACGAGCGCGTACAGCCGGGCATGATCTACTGTCAACGAGTAGGTAATATCATGGGGGCGACGTTATTGCTGGCACTAGCTAGTACGATCGATCACGCTGAGCTTGATTCTTCGAAGCGCATCGGGTGTTTCTCTTACGGGTCAGGCTGTTGCTCCGAGTTTTTCAGCGGCGTGGTTACCCCGCAAGGCTTGGAACGTCAGAGGAGGTTCGGGCTGCAGCGAGGATTGGACGAACGCTATCGTCTGTCTCTGGACGAGTATGACGCTATTTTCAAGGGAAACCGGACAGTTCGGTTTGGGACCCGCAACCTGAAGCTGGATCATGAGTGGATTCCGGGGATGACGAATGCTTCCGGCGGGAGATTGTATCTGAACGAAATTTCTGAGTTCCATCGTAAATACGTATGGATTTGATGAATTATCAAACCCTGCAAGTTCGTTATCAGGGGCCGATTTGTTTCATTAGATTTCATCGCCCTGAGGCCAATAATACGATCAATGACCGGTTCGTTCAGGAATGCCTGGATATTTTGACGATCTGTGAAGATACGGCTAACGTCGTCGTATTAGAGGGGTTGCCCGAAGTGTTCTGTTTCGGAGCAGATTTTCAAGAATTGCAAGAGAAATGGAGCAGTCGTCCGAACGAAATTCACGACCCGGAACCACTGTATAGGGTGTGGCTGAAGCTGGCATTGGGGCCCTATGTATCCGTCGCTCATGTTCGCGGGAAAGTGAATGCCGGAGGCATTGGGTTTGTTGCAGCCAGCGATATCGTCCTTGCGGATGAAACGGCGCAGTTCAGCTTGTCTGAAATGCTGTTCGGCCTTTATCCAGCTTGTGTGCTTCCTTTTCTCACACGCCGGGTCGGATTCCAGAGAGCCCATTATCTGACGTTAACCACTCAGCAGATTTCTGCACCGCAGGCTGCAGCCTGGGGGTTGGTGGATGCATACGAAGCGCAGAGCGATGGATTACTGCGTAAACACCTTCTGCGTCTCAGGCGGTTATCCAAGACGGGAATTACTTCCTATAAAGCCTATGCCGCAAGTCTGGATGATGGCCTGCAAAGTGCAAAGGTACAAGCCCTGAATGCGAACAAGATGATGTTCTCAGAACCCCGCAATCAAGAAGGAATTATGCGTTACGTCAATACGGGAAAATTCCCGTGGGAGGATGAGTAGGCAGTAGACGATGAAACTGAGACTGGAGGGGGGCGATGATGCTGTCTGTAGTTGAACTGCTTGAAGTGGAGCCGGATATCGTTCAAGTGAAGATGCAGGATAGGACGCATCGAAATGCATTTTCCAAGGAGTTGATCCAGGGGTTAAATCAATCTTTCGAGGCGATTCGCGCCCATCCCCGTTACAAAGCTGTGATCCTAACTGGGTATGACAGCTATTTTTCAACCGGTGGAACGCAGGAAGGGTTGCTCGGAATTCAACAAGGTTCGATAAAATTCACGGACGATAATCTGTACTCTTTGGCTTTGGACTGTCCCATTCCCGTGATCGCCGCAATGCAGGGGCACGGAATTGGAGGAGGCTTCGTGATGGGGCTGTTTGCGGACTTTGTTATATTGAGCCGGGAGAGCATCTACACGACGAACTTCATGAGGTATGGATTTACACCCGGCATGGGAGCGACTTATATCGTCCCGCAAAAATTAGGCTTTGCACTCGCTCAGGAATTGCTCATGAACGCGGGGAATTACCGCGGGGCCGACCTTGAAAAGCGTGGAATCACCTATCCGGTTGTCCCTCGCAATCAGGTTTTGCCGCATGCTTTGGAATTGGCCCGGCAGCTAACCGAGAAGCCAAGACACTCGTTAATGACGTTAAAGGAACATCTCGTCGCCCCGCTTCGCGAGCAGCTTTCCAAAACCATACAACAAGAGTTAGCGATGCACGATAAGACATTCCATCACGAAGATGTCAAAAAAAGAATATCTGAATTATACGGTTCCTAACCCGATTACATAGCGGAGTAAATGGAGGTAGCTTATGAAAAATGATCAGTTATCCATTGAACCCACAGACGTACATGCCCGCAATTCAATCTCTCACGGAGAGAAGTTAATCACAGAGGAGAATCATCCCGTCACGCTAGCCGAGACCTTGCAAAGAACAGCCCGAACGCATGGAGAGAGCCGGGGAATTGTATATCTGCTTGAGGATGGCTCCGAAGTGCAACAATCGTACGGGGACCTCTGGGACGACGCCAGACGTGTCGCAGAGGGGCTCCGGTATTCGGGTCTGCAGCCGCAGGATGTGCTGCTGATGCAGCTTCCGCACAATGAGCAATTCATCCCCGCGTTCTGGGGAAGCGCATTGGCCGGTTGTGTTCCTTCTCCATTGGCTGTTGCTCCAACTTATGAAGAGGGGGATAGCGCATCCCAAAAACTGAAAGATGCTTGGGCTACTCTTGATCACCCGCCGATCCTGACCAACAGGGAGATGCTGCCTGAATTGCAGAACTGGGCCGACATGATGAGACTATCGCAGATTCGGTTGCTAGTTATTGAAGAGCTTTTGGAATTTGAAAAGACGGACCACTGGCATCAGGCTCTGCCAGAGGATTTGGCCATACTGGTCTTAACTTCTGGCAGTACCGGTGTCCCTAAAGCGGTCATGCTCAGTCACAGCAATGTGCTAAGTATGGTTAAAGGTATGATCCAAATGTATGGATTCTCAGACCAGGATGTGACCTTCAACTGGATGCCATTCGATCATGTCGGCGGAATTTTTATGATGCATATGCGCGATGTGTATCTGGGGTGTCAAGAGATTAACGTAACGGTTCAAAGTGTTTTGGGTGATCCGCTGAGCTGGCTGGACGGGATCGACCGTTACCGGGCTTCAGTCACATGGGCGCCTAATTTTGCTTTTGGACTGGTCAACGATTATGCGCAAGAAATCAGCAGCCGAAAATGGGACCTTTCCTCCATGCGCTTTATGTTTAATGGTGGTGAAGCCGCAGTGGCTAAGGTAGCGCGTGCCTTTTTGGCATTGCTGGAGCCTCACGGACTGCCTGCGAATGCCATCCGTCCAGCTTGGGGTATGTCCGAAACTTCCTCTGGTGTTATTTTTTCAGATCGGTTTATGCGGAGCACTACTCGTGACGAAGACGATTTCGTGGAGACCGGCTTGCCGATTCCAGGTTTATCAATTCGGATTGTTGATGATCACCATCAATTGATGCCCGAAGGTTCCATCGGTCGACTGCAAGTTAAGGGCATGTCGATTACCAGCGGCTATTACCGGCAGCCGGAATTAAATCAAAGTGCATTTACGGCAGATGGCTGGTTCGAGACGGGAGATCTTGGCTTTATACGTGAAGGACGTCTAACCCTGACGGGCCGGACCAAAGATGCCATTATTATTAATGGTGTGAACTATTACAGTTACGCGATCGAGTCGGCTGTTGAAGAGCTTCCGGATATCGAGACTTCTTACACGGCCGCTTGCGCGATTCGCACACTGGAAGATACGACGGATCAATTGGCGATCTTCTTCGTTCCGTCCCGTTCGTTGAATGAAATCCAAATGACGCAGCTTCTACAAGCAATTCGCTCTCATGTCGCCAGAACGATTGGCATCGTGCCGGAGTATGTGCTGCCACTCGAGCATGATAGGATACCCAAAACGCCGATTGGTAAAATTCAACGTCCTCAGCTAAGAAAAGCGTTTGAAAACGGGGAATTTGCCGGTTTGCAGGAACGTCTGGAAAGGATGTCGCGGGCGGTTATGGGGACACGCAGCCGTGTAGCTGTCGGCCAAGAATGGACCCGAGAGGCTATCTCGAAAGAACTGGTCCTCTTTTTTGAGAAGGAGCTAGGGGTAAGTAGGGATTGGGCGGAGGCGGATACGAATATCTTGAGCCTTGGCGTAAATTCCATTAAGATGATGAAACTTATCCGCCTAATCGAAAAGATTTTCCGGATTAAAATGACGGCGAGAGAACTCTATAAGCATCCGACGTTTGAATCATTGGTTGAACTTGTATCCCTAAAGACGGCGGAACAATACGCTGCATCTCCAGATGCCGGCGGGACTCACGTATCCAGCAGGGAGAACGGAGAAAAACGGGCTGAGCAGGGGCAGCTTTCCGAGGTTCAAAAAGGACTTTGGACTTTGCAAAAAATGGATCCCGAATCTAGCGTTTACCACATCCCTCTAGGTCTTCGGTTTGCTTTCAAGGTGGATATTGAGCAATTAAAACAGGCTTTGAAGTATGTATTGGAGCAGCATCCGATCTTGACAAGTGTCATTGTAGAGGTAGATGGACTCCCATGCAGAACGACTCAGCCTTCTGGGCCATTGTCTATAACCATGGAAGATATCTCGATGCTGAAGGAGAGTCAAGTCGTTGCTCATCTCAGAGAAAAGGCCAAAAAGCCTTTTGCTGCCGAAGGTCGTCCTTTGCTGAACATTTTTATGTTCTCACGATCTGAAAAAGAGCATTATTTGCTCGTTGTGATCCATCATCTTTTATTTGACGGCGTTTCTTCCATGACGTTGATGCATAGTTTGTTGAACGGTTACAAGCTGCTTGAGCAAGGGCAGATACCGACAGCTCAACCTGCAACAGAAACCTACGATGATTACGTGGCGTGGGAGCAGAGTATGCTGTCCGGCGAGGAAGGCGAAAAACACCGTAACTACTGGTTACAGCAGTTATCCGGGAACCTGCCTAGCCTGCAGCTGCCCGCAGATCGCCCGAAAACGTCCAGGCTGAGCAGAAAGGGGCAGACCAGGAGCATGCTGATTCCAGCGGAACTCGAGAACTCCATCAAGACCTTTGCTTCGCACCATTCTATAAGCATGACGACCGTTCTGCTCGCCGGCTATATGATTCTATTGAACCGGTATACAGGCCAAGAGGAAATGATTGTCGGTATGCCAGTCATGACGCGGCCCGAAGAACGTTTTGAGTCCATGATCGGGAACTTTCTGAATATGATTCCGATCAGAGAAAAGGTTCAGGAGCAGGCAACTTTCGAAGATATTCTTCGCAACCTGCAACTCACTTTGCTTGATGGGCTGGACCATGCCGTGTATCCGCTGCCGCGAATGGTACAGGACAGAAACAAGTTGTTCCCGGGAGGATCACAGCTATTTCAAACGGCCTTTTACTCGCAAAATTTCTTGCAGTCGACCAGCTATAAGCAGCTGATTCATGCATATGCACCGGACTTTTCCATCGAGTTCGTAGATGGCCTTCATCAGGAAGGCGAATATGAACTGATTTTCGAGGTGTGGGATGAGGAAGATCGGATGACACTGAACATCAAGTATGATGCAGATACATTCGAAGCTTCGACTGTTGAGAAGTTGGGCGACGCCTACATGAGCCTTATGGAATCGCTGATTCGCAACCCTGCTCTAGCTTTAGATGAATTCTCATTGCTTTCGGAGAAAGAAGAACATACCGTTCTACACGAGTGGAATGCTACCCAAACCGATTATCCGGATGCGGGTTTACCTGTATTGTTCGAGCAGCAAGCAGGAAGGACACCCGACGCGATTGCGGCAGTATGCGATAACGAATCGCTTACGTATCGGGAGCTTGACGAGAGAAGCACTTTAGTAGCTATTTATTTGCAAGCGCAAGGCATTGTCCCTGACAGCACAGTAGCCATCTGCGTAGACCGTTCGTTGGACATGATTGTAGGTTTGCTGGGAATTTTGAAGGCTGGCGCTGCTTACGTTCCCCTGGATCCCGATTATCCTGAGGAACGGCTTGCCTATATGCTCGAAGACAGCAAAGCGTCCGTTCTGCTGACACAATCTGAACTTCGAAACAAAAGGAGACAGTTATTCGAAAAGGTTGAGAAAGTGATTTTATTAGACCAAGACTGGAGGGAATTTATACAAGAGGCGGAAGGCCGTGCGCTGAAGCAAAATGTGAGGCCGGAACACTTAGCCTACGTGCTCTATACTTCCGGAAGTACAGGAAAACCGAAGGGCGTCATGATTTCTCACAGAGCGCTCGTTAATTTTCTGTTTTCTATGTCTAAAAAACCTGGGCTGAAGGCCGAGGATCGGTTGCTTGCAGTGACCACTTATTGCTTTGATATCGCCGGTTTGGAGTTGTTTTTGCCCTTGCTGATGGGCGCTCAATGTTATATCTGCAAGTCGGACGTTAGCAAAGATGCGGAAAAGCTGAAGAGGGAAATTCAAGCGGTTCGACCGACCATCATGCAAGCAACGCCGGCTACATGGTCGATGCTGTTTCAATCCGGCTGGAACAACGAAGAGCGGGTCAAAGTGTTATGTGGAGGCGAAGCGCTGCCATCCAAGCTGAAACAGTACTTTATAAGCTCGGGTACGGAAGCGTGGAACATGTTTGGACCAACAGAAACGACAATCTGGTCTACGGTTCACCTCATACTACCGGATGAGTCTGTATCCATCGGAAGACCGATCGCGAATACGCAAGCGTATATCGTTGACAAGCAGCTGCGGCCGGTGCCGATCGGCATCCCTGGCGAGCTGTGCATTGCAGGCGACGGGCTGGCCAGAGGCTACTATAACCAGCCGGCGCTGACCGCGGAGAAGTTCGTGGACAACCCGTTTCAGCCAGGTACGAAGCTGTACCGGACCGGCGATCTATCACGGTGGCTGCCGGACGGACGGATCGAATACCTGGGACGGATCGACA
>RCUK01000692.1_pt1 | contig 26394 bp, 15 predicted proteins | sample 2166381 | NCBI WGS metagenome assembly RCUK01 (sample SAMN09932809, study PRJNA488358) | compost metagenome | isolation source: compost soil in an enriched community | place: Germany: Experimental Botanical Garden | reverse complement strand
GAACATGGTCGCTCCAAGACTGTCCATATGCATCGCCCAAGAGATCTTGAACTGCAATATCATATCATTCTCAAACCGTACCATCGCTGCACCAAAGTCCTCCACTTCGAATTTATGGGCTTCGCTGTGATAGAGCGGATTGCTTCCAAAGTGATTGGACGTATAGGCATACACCGATACCGGCTTAGGATAGCCCATCGTATTCAGTGCCATATCAAGCGAATAGCAGCCGATATCGGCCATCGCACCAGCACCGGCCAGCTCCCGGCTGATGAAGGTGCCGCCCGGCATTCCCCTTCGGCGCCCTCCGCCTGTCTCCACATAATATACCTTGCCTAGTCGCCCGCTCTGAACAATGTCCCGCAGCAGCTTCATATTAGGATCATATCTAGGTTGGAATCCAATCGACAGCATCCTGTCATTCTCCCTGGATGCAGCAACCATATCCAGGGCTTCATGCAAGGTTACCGACATTGGCTTCTCTAACAGTACATGCTTACCGGCGCGGAGCGAGTCAACTGCAGTCTGATGATGGGAAGCATTTGGGGTGCAAATACTCACGGCGTCCAAATCCATCTTCAAAAGGTCTGTATGTCCATCTATCGGTGCGGTTCCTACCAGCTCATGATGCTCCACAAACTGCTTGGCTCTACCGGGGATAATATCACTGGCAGCCACGATGTCCACATAGGGCAGCTTCCGATAAGCAGCGGCATGCACCCCTGCGATCCCTCCACTGCCGATAATGCCAATTCTAACTCTATCCATGTCATAACTCCTTCTGATAAGGATTTATCTTTGAGTGAACCTGCTGCCGTTGTCGATATGCGGCCGGGGTCAGCCCGTATTTCTTCTTAAATACCGGATATAAATAATTCACATTGGCATAACCATGGGCCAGGGCAATGGCCTCAATTGGCTTATCGTTCGTGGCCAGGTCCGAACAGATACGCGTCATTCGGACCTCTTCCAGCTCCTGGCGAAAGCTCGAATTCCCCTCCTTGACGAAGATCCGCTGAAGCTGCCGTGTACTGACCCCGGCAGACAGGGCAACCTCCTCCAGCGTAATCGGACGTGATGCATTGTCCTCCATATACTTTCTCGCCTGACGGTAGCGGTGAGCTGACATATCCCGTTCAGGAATAGAGACGGTCTGTTCCTCAGGCGCAAATGCCCGGACCGCCCGGAGCAGCATCTGGATAATAGACTGCTTGAGTGAAGTGTAGAAGCCGACTCGCTGTTCATCATAAATCTTATAGGCATCCAGAAAGCAGGCCATGGCATTAAAGCGATCTGCTACGGGGATAGCAGAAGAAGCCTCGAGCAGGCGAACGCATTTCTCCGCTTCAGAACGCTCAATATCTTCGCCCCAGCCATGCAATATGTCTGGGTCATCCGGAAGTGCTCTAATATCGCAGTGAAGGCAGAACTCATACATGGGATCGTCTTCATCTGACCACTGCTCATGCGGTACGTTCGGGCCTGTAATATAGAACATCCCCGCCTTCAGATCATATTCCCGATGCTCGAAGGCAACCCGTCCCCGTCCCTGTGGGATGAAATGGAGTTCATATTCGGAATGCTGATGAAAGGGCACGATCTGACCCGGCTGAAAGGCGGTCAAGTGACAGCGGAGCACACGGATTCCATAGCCGCCCCACCTAATCTGAAGATCGAGCCGGTCCAGAACATCCCAGCGCTGGTTAGAGCGGAGCCGTGTGAAAGAGTCCAGCTGCCTCAGCTGTTCTCTATGCCCTGTTCCTCCCTGTTCTCTCGATCTGTTCATGACCCTCTCCTCCTTCGTTCACTTTCGTGTTACTGATTCAATTCATCTATTCGTACCGCTCTCTTCTGAGCGGCAGAGCGGTTAGCAGCTTCCATCAAAGCTGTCAAATCCTGAGCCAGTATAAGATTATCCACAGCATCCGTGCCCGAAGAAATATGATCGATCCATTGATCAAACGCATATGGAAGCCGCTCTGGTAAGGTTACTTCCTCCCAACCATGGCTTGTGCTTATAACCAGCTTCTCCTCCGGGAACCCATAGAGCAGCGATCCCCCGGTGCCATGTATTTCGATGGAGAAAGGTGATCTTGCATTCACGAAGCCCGCTTCCACAATGCCGATTGCACCGTTCTCATAACCAAGCACAGCCACAGCATTGTCTTCAACCTCTTTGCCTGTCACATAACCAAACTGTGCACTGACTTGATCTGGCATTCCCAGGAACAGACGGACCAGATACATCGGATGGCAGCCAAGATCAATAAGCGCCCCGCCTTCACATTGTTCCATAGAATAAAAATGTTCAGGCAGCCAACCTGCTGTAGCGCCATTATGCGACAATCTTACCCGTGCCTGAGTCAGTCTTCCAAGAACGCCTCGCTCCAGCTGTTCCTGTATAGCCATCGTATATGCCTCGTACAGACGAGGCAGGGACACTGCCATTTTGATTCCTGCCTTACGGACCTCGCTCATAATCTCCCTGACCTCTTGAACCGTCGGAGCGACTACCTTTTCCGTGAAAATATGCTTACCCGCACGGGCAGCCTTCACCATAACTTCCCTGTGCATGGTCGTCGGCGCATCAACAATAACCGCATCAATATCTTCACGCTTCAGAAGTTCATCAAGTTCCTTAATATAGGGCACTCCATATTTGGAAGCCATTCTCTCCCCCCGGTCAGAATCCTCATCCCAGATAGCAGCCAGCTCACAGCCAGGGTTATCCAGAGCTTGCTGGGTATATTCTTCTGCATGTACATGCCAATAGCTAATCTTACCAATCCGAATCATAGGCTCACTCTCCTATATAATTTCACGACACGTTTTCAAACTAACACAGAAAATAACAGAAATACATGCATAATCACGTCAATTTAACTATAAAATCACGACACTCATAATTACCGATAAAATCGAGTGGTTGAGGAATGTCGCATAATTGGAGTCCGTCGTGCCGCATTTTTGAAATAGGCAATCTGATTATCACATGGTACATTGTCAGGGAACGCCTAACCTGGCGAAACCTTATGGTGGAGGTTGACAAAATGACGCATATTTATCGAATTGGAATTATCGGCTGCGGCGGGATTGCTAACGGGAAACATCTACCCAGCCTGTCAAAACTCCCTAATGTGAATATAGCTGCGTTCTGTGATCTTGTTCCTGAACGTGCAGAGCTGGCTCTGCAAAAGTACGGGGGGGAAGATGCCCAGACATACACCGATTACCGCGAGCTATTGAATGACCAGACCCTTGAGATCGTTCATGTATGTACGCCTAATGATTCGCATGCTGACATTACAATTGCTGCCCTGGAAGCCGGCAAGCATGTCATGTGTGAGAAACCGATGGCCAAAACCGCTGCCGATGCGAGGCGCATGCTGGAAGCTGCCAAGCTTACTGGCAAGAAGCTTACCATTGGTTATAACAACCGCTTCCGTCCAGACAGTCTGCATCTAAAGCGTATCTGTGAATCCGGCGAGCTTGGTGATATTTACTACGCCAAAGCCCATGCGATCCGCAGAAGAGCCGTTCCTACATGGGGTGTGTTCCTTGACGAAGAGAAACAGGGGGGTGGGCCACTTATTGATATTGGAACCCATGCACTGGACCTTACGCTCTGGATGCTGGATAACTATTCTCCGAAAATGGTTCTTGGTACCGCTTACCATAAGTTATCCCAGCGTGAGAATGCAGCTAATGCGTGGGGTCCATGGGATCCAGCTGCCTTCACCGTGGAGGATTCCGCCTTCGGCATGATTGTAATGGAGAATGGGGCCACGATTATGCTGGAGTCCAGCTGGGCACTAAAAAGTCTAGAAGTTGACGAAGCCAAATGTACTCTCAGCGGCACGGAAGGTGGCGCTGATATGAAGAACGGACTGCGAATCAACGGAGAGAATCATGGACGACTCTATGTAAGTGAAGTGGATCTGAACTCTGGCGGGGTCGCCTTCTATTCCGGAGCTTCAGAAGATGCCCCTGATGTGGAGATGAGAATGTGGCTGCAGGCTATCGAGCAGGATACCGATCCCGTCGTTACGCCGGAGCAGGCTTATGTCGTCTCCCAAATTCTTGAGGCTATCTATGAATCTGCACGAACTGGTGAGGCTGTGTATCTGAATAAATAAGGTCTCTTCTAATATATGAAGCAAACAAAAAGAGCAGTCCTATTCTCATAGGCTGCTCTTGCTCTACGTATTTGGGCTCTACGTCCGGTATGATTCCAAACTGTTGTTCAGCTGTCTCGTATCTGCATAGACGCGCTGATAAATCTCGAACAAATCGGCGTATACCTGTACTCGCTCCGAATCCGGCTTATAGGTTCTGGAATGTCGGATAAAAGCGGCTGCGCAATCTTCGAGCGATTCATACCACTTCAGACCAAACGCCGCCAGCATGGCTGCGCCGAGTGCAGGTCCCTGCTCACTCTCAAGGCGCACAATCTCCGTATTGAAAATATCCGCCTGAATTTGCAGCCAGGTTTCATTCCTTGCTCCGCCGCCAATCGAGATAATTGACTCAATCCGCTGGCCCGAATCCCTGAGAATGCGGATGGATTCTGCCAGAGAGAATGTGATGCCTTCCACTACCGCCCTCACAAAGTGATCCCGGCTGTGACCGGCATCCATCCCAATAAAGCTGCCTCGAATCACGGCGTCCGCATGCGGGGTACGCTCACCTGACAAATATGGCGTGAACATTAGCCCGCCTGCGCCAGCCGGAATCTGATCCAGATTACGAAGCAGCTCATCGAAGGACAGACCTTCTGCGAACGTATCCTTGAACCAGGTTAAGCTGTTGCCCGCGGCAAGTGTCACTCCCATGGCGTAGAAGGCACCTGGCTTCCCATGATTGAAGAAATGCAGCTTGCCCTGGTAGTCTGCCTCAGGATTCTCCTCGTAGGAGAGAATTACACCTGAGGTCCCTATACTGCAGAGAGTTTCACCTGGACGCAGTATTCCTGCTCCAATAGCTCCGCACGCATTATCCGCCCCTCCAGCGAATACCTGGACATGCTCACCAAGCCCCGTGATATCGGTCATCTCTGGAAGGAGTGTTCCAACCATCTCGTCTGAGCCTGTAAGCTCAGGACATAGCTGCTGCGGAATATCGAAGGCTTCCAGGATTTCCGGGCTAAAGCGTTTGGCTGACACATCCAGCATGAGCGTGCCTGCTGCATCCGAATATTCCATGGAGATTCTTCCGGTTAGCCGGTACCGAAGATAGTCTTTGGGGAGCAGGAAGACCGCAGCCTGGCTGTAAATTTCCGGCTCATTCTCTCTTACCCACAGCAGCTTGGGCAGTGTGAACCCTTCAAGGGCGGGATTCTTCGCATATTTAAGTAGGTTCTCACCCAGCTTCTGCTCAATTTCACGGCACTGCTTCGTTGTCCGTGTATCATTCCAAAGAACAGCATGACGGAGTACACGATGCTCCTGATCCAGCAGGACCAGACCATGCATCTGTCCCGAGAAGCTGATCCCCCCGATATCTTCGCGCGGCACCTTCGTCTCGGAGACGAGTCTGTTAAGGGCCTTGGCTGTCTGGGTCACCCACAGCTCGGGATCCTGCTCACTATAGCCTGACTTCAGCTGAATCAAAGGGTAAGACTCCGAGGCTTCGCCCCGGATGCTGCCCTCCTGGTCTACCAGCAGTGCCTTGACGGAGCTTGTGCCCAGATCAATTCCGATTACATATTTCATCGAATACTCTCCTTATCGAGGGCCGGGTGTGTATCCCGTAGTTCTTACTGATTATAGGTCGCCCAAAATATATTGGTTGAACACGGAGCGAATCAGTTCCAGGCGGCCTGATTTGTTGTTGACAGGGTTATTCTGAAGCGCGTAAGCCTCAAGGGATTGCAGGGTTGCTTTGCCGGACAAGATTTCTTGACCGATGCCTTCCTTGAAAGTAGCGTAACGTTCCTCAATCACGTTCTCGAATACGCGATCCTCGATCATTTTTGCTGCTACTTTAAGTCCTTTGGCATAGGCATCCATCCCGGCAATGTGGGCATAGAACAAATCTTCAGGCTCGAAGGAACCCCGGCGAACCTTCGCATCAAAGTTCACACCACCGCGGCCAATACCGCCGTTCTTCAGCACTTCATACATTGTCAGTGTAGTCGTATAGAGATCCTGCGGGAATTCATCGGTATCCCATCCCAGCAGCATATCCCCTTGGTTCGCATCCAGGGAACCCAGCACACCGTTAATCCGGGCAACACGAAGCTCGTGCTCAAAGGTGTGTCCAGCAAGAGTGGCGTGATTAGCCTCAAGGTTCAGCTTGAAATGATCTTTAAGACCATATCTGTGCAGGAAAGCAAGAGTAGTAGCCGCGTCGAAGTCGTACTGGTGCTTGGTCGGCTCTTTCGGTTTGGGTTCAATCAGGAACTGGGCATCAAACCCGATCTCCTTAGCGTAATCAATCGCCATATGATAGAGACGGGCGAGATTATCAAGCTCAAATTCCATATCTGTATTTAAAAGAGTCTCATAGCCTTCACGGCCGCCCCAGAATACATAGTTCTCTGCGCCAAGCTCCTTGCCGACTTCAAGGCCTTTTTTCACTTGTGCTGCCGCATAGGCATAGACCTCTGCATTGCTTGTTGTACCCGCGCCGTGGGTGAAGCGAGGGTTCGTGAACATATTCGCTGTATTCCACAGCAGCTTGGTGCTGCTGGTCTTCATATATCCTTTTATCATATCTACAATAACATCCAGATTCTTGTTCGTCTCTTGGAGCGTCTCCCCTTCTGGAGCAATATCCCGGTCGTGGAAGCAGAAGAAGGGAGCATTCAGCTTGCTGTAGAATTCAAAAGAAGCTTCAACACGGGCCTTGGCCAGGTCAAGACCGGAATATTTATTCCAGCCACGTACCGCTGTGCCTACTCCGAACGGGTCCGTACCATCTGCTGTGAAAGTGTGCCAATAGGCAACTGCAAAGCGAAGGTGTTCTTCCATCGTCTTGCCGCCAACCTTCTCCTGCGCATTATAGTACTTGAAAGCTAGTGGATTAGTAGATGATTTACCTTCGTAAGCGATTTCATTAACATTTGAAAAATAACTCATGAAAATGCCCTCCCAGACAGTATGATAATTGGTTCTGCCCATATCTTACACCCTCAAACTTAGTTTGTCTATTGAATAAACTAAGTTGTTGATTATTTTTTATGATCGTTCTACACTTAATGAAATGAACTATAATATCGCAGGCTTTTACTTTTGGAATACTGAGGTGCAATTATGCGGCAGCTTACGGGCGACCAGTTCCTGGTCAAACAAATTAACAGCTCTATCGTACTTGATCTTATAAGAACTCACTCCCCCATCTCGCGAGCAGCCGTATCGGTCAAATCCGGTCTGAATAAAGGGACGGTCTCTAATCTGGTCAACCAGCTTATCGAGAACGGATTAGTCGAAGAAATGGGACAAGGAGAATCCAGCGGAGGAAGAAAACCGGTCATGCTGAGCTTTAATCAGCGTGCCGGGTATGCAATTGGGGTCGATCTGCGAATCGATATGGCCTCTGCCGTACTTACTGATCTTCAAGGGAACATTGTTCAGCAGGTAGAGTCCACGCTCGAATCAATTGAACCCCATCTCGTCTACGCTACTCTTTCCAGAATGATTCATGAATTAATCGCTTCAGCGCCTGAAAGTCATTACGGAGTTGTGGGAATTGGTGTAGGTGTTCCGGGGATCGTCGATGACAGCGGCAATGTTCTATTTGCCCCTAATCTGCACTGGAATAACGTAAATCTAGGAGCTCGGCTTAGAGAGGAATTCCAAATCCCGGCAGTGATTGATAACGAGGCTAATGCCGGGGCGCAGGGTGAGAAGGAATTTGGGGCCGGCACAGATCGTGATCATCTGATCTACATCAGTGTCAGTCATGGTATTGGTACGGGGATGGTCATTAACAAGGATATCTATAAAGGGGCCTCCGGTTACTCTGGAGAAGCTGGACATACGACCATTGAGGCTGATGGCAAGCAGTGCAGTTGCGGCAATTATGGCTGCTGGGAGCTGTATGCATCCGAGCGTGCTCTTCTTGAAGAAGCACGACAATCGGATGCCCTTAAAGAAGCAGCCCAAAGCTATTTTCCTGATGGCGATGATCTGCGGCTAGAGCACCTGGTACAGCTTGCGGGAAGCGGGAATGAAGAAGCACGGCTTCTATTTAAGAACAATGGCCGCTTTCTAGGAATAGGGATTGCTAACATTATCAATATTTTCAACCCTGAACTGATCATCATCGGGAACCGAATTGCCTTGGCCGAAGCATGGATAGCGGATGAAATCCGGGAGACTGTGGCTAAGCGTGCACTGCCTTACCATAAGGACAAGGTTCAGATCGAATTCTCCCACCTTAATATGGGAGCGACCGTGATCGGGGCTGCCTCACTCGCCTTAGCCCAATTTTTCGATAAAATGCGGGTATCTGTGGAGAGGTCGACCTAAGGGGCACGCTCCGGCGACCCCGCTTAGTCCCTATTGTTATATTTCCATAGTAGTGGAATTAACAGCAGGTTTGTTATGAACAGACGGTACATGGCAATAACAGCTCCCTCAGCCTGCGACCATTTCACAAAATTGCCGCAAACGAGATGGCGACAATCCTGGAACATAGAGTAATTCAATGGATAATCCATTTTTTAATGTGCTATATGGATTGAACTAAAGACTGCGTGATCAGTTCATTCCATATAATTGGGTAGATATGGACGAACTACAAGGAGTGTGGCTGTGGCCTTATATCCTTGGTATTCAGCGGTAATTTGAGTAAGGCCTGGAGAAAGTCCCGTGATATCCCCCGCTTTGTCAATGGAGGCGATTTCGGGGTTCTCTACGGAGATTTTAGATTCGGCCGTAACTGGGATCACGCCTCCGTCTGCTTTTTTGAACAGGGCGATCAGATCTATCGTGTGGTTGACGGTTAAGGAATACTCATCCGAGTCAAGAGTATATACCCCATCGGTCTCACCCGGTTGTTCTGTAGGAGGAACTGACTTGAATTTAGTAAGCTCCAGCTGTTCGGCGGTCTCTGTCTTGCCTAATAAAGCCAGGCCTCCATCAGGCAGATAGGCTCTGACCACGCCGGTGGAGACAGGTTCTGGAATCTCTTGATGCACCGTGGAAATGATATATCCACTTAGATTGATCTTCACTGTTACGAGATCACCACGTTCTCTAGTGCTGCCGAAGACTAAATAGCCAGTATCCAGAGGCTTAATATAGTCAAAATTCGTGTCAGACAGTTCCGGCGAGGAATCAGTCAGCCTCTTGCTCCATAAGGTCTGCCCTTCCTTATTGACCTTCCATAGGCCTTTGGCATTGAGCATGATATATCCATCGCTATCTGGCGCAGGCTCAATCTGTTTATAACTTAATCTTCCCCAGTCTAGGGTTTCTTTAGTTCGTTTGAACTCAACCTTACCGGAGGAGTCATACTTAACAAGCACAGGATAGCTGCGGGGTACATCAATACCCTGGGTATCCCCTATGGCCCAATATCCACCGCCCGATGCTTGGACGACATCACGAAATAATTGGCCATCACCGAAATCTTGGGTGGCGTCATTACGAAAGTTATGCTCCCATTCTTTCTTCCCATCTCGATCTGTCTTTAAAATATAGGCCGGTGCCGTATCCGATACATTATAAGTCGACGACGTCACGATGAAACCGCCATCCTTGGTTTCCTTCACGCTGTTGACCGGGTTATTGACTTGAATGCCGTATAATTGGCCCCATTCTTGCTGACCTACAGGGGATAGCTTGAGAAGGTAGGCACGGTAGATGGGCTTCCCATCGCTGTTATCCTTAACGGCAGCTCCAATGATATAACCACCATCACTTACCTGTGTGATAGTATAGCCGTGAAGGGCATCTGTATCGTATTGATCATCAAAAAATTCCTTGTCCCATTCCACAGCCCCATTCTTATCGGTCTTGATCACGTGCAGTTTCGTGATATAGCCCGCACGCTCGGTCTTATCGCCTAGAATCACCATACCCCCATCTGCTGTCGGCGCTGCGTCGCCGGGCTCATTATAATCGGAGGGATTTCCATAGAACTCCGTCCACTCCTTCACAAGTACGGGAGAGCTGGCAGATGCATGACCGGTGCCGGGTACAGTCAGCCACAAACCAAATCCGAGACAGACCACAATGAACATCTTCATGTAATTTCGCACAACTGACATGAGATTGCATCACTCCTTTAAATATACTAAAGAACTGATTTCATTGTGCAGGATAGCTGTCTCCGCTCAACAGGTGCGCCAAGATCAATCTGTGTATGAGATTTGATGCATTTCACAACCAGATCAAGTTCAAGTGATGTACTATCCCCCGACATTTGACCTAGGTAGCTGAGTAGACATCGCGAGTCTCACTATTCAAAACGATCTCGGATTCTGTATACTTGATCATTCCACTCCCTGCCCCAATCCCCGCCTAATAAAATTTGCTGAAATAGGCGTTAGTCCCAGCTCTCTGGACCAAATAGACAGCTGTCCCACGTGATGGATTTCATGTGCGATGACATGACGGATCACCTCAGCATAGGTAAATGAGTCCAGTTGACGTTTCTCCTCATCCTCCGACCATTGATCAATGTAATCTTTGATCTCCAGTCTGCACTTGTCAGATAAGTTCCTTACCGAATCAAGGGTGGGATAATCCTCATATTTATAATGAAATTCAGGTGCCCCCATTAACCCTCTGATCCAAGCCTGCTCGACATCTACAATGTGCAGCAGAGTGCGTAAAATGCTCCCCACGCCACCTATACGTTCACGATCAAGCTCCTCTGGGGAAACCTGGCTGCACCAATCGAACCACTCTTCCCTTACCTGCCAATTATAATAGAACAACAGCTTCATCCTACTCACTCCCCCACTAAAATTAAACTCAATTCCTATATAGATTGAACTAAACTCTGCGTGATTGATAACCTGGCTCAACCAGCGGTTCCTAAATCCAAACGTCTTCTTTAGCTTATTCCATATAACTTGTAGAATTCGACAACTTGGGAAACATTCCTTGTATCCCTACTTGATCCCCGAAAAAATCAACAAAAGACACCCAAAATGGGTGCCTTCTGTAATCAATAGATTGTGAACCGGTAGATTGTTATTGAATTAATATCGTAACAATCTCATATGGTGCAAAGGAAAGCTCGATCTGATCTTCTTCCACTTCAAGCGCCTCCCCCGGCTCTTCCAGCGCATTGGAGAGAGATACCGTCTTGAACGTATACGGCCAGTTTAGCTTCACCGTCTCACGCCCACCGGAAGATTCGTAGAATCTGAGTATGATCCCCTGCCCGTCTTCCGCAGGCTTCACCGTATCGAGCACGACATGCCTGCTCTCAAGCCCGATGAAAGAACCGGTAGCCGGGAGCGCACCCGCATGACGACTTGTCTGCTGCAAGGGTACATCATGATTCAGCTCAGCCGCCTGCCTCAGTGTGTGGGCACTGCGAAAATCCCCTTCATGGGGATACAGAGAATACGTGAATTCATGTTCCCCCAGGTCGGCCTCCACATCCGGCCATTTCGGTGCGCGCAGCAGGGACAGGCGTACTCTGCTTCCTTGAATGTCATACCCGTACTTGCAGTCATTCAAGAGACTTACCCCGTACCCATGTTCAGAGATATCTGCGAACCGGTGACCGCATACCTCATACTGGGCTTGCTCCCAGCTGGTGTTCCGATGTGTCGGGCGCTCCAGGGAGCCGAACGGAATTTCGTACGTTGCTTTATCCGTAACCACATCGATAGGAAAGCCCACCTTAAGCAGCTTGTGCGCTTCATTCCAGCTCACCTGAGTTCTAAAGTCAATTCGCCGATCATGGTGATAGAAGATGATGTCTTGTCTGATCTCCGACTGATGAATCTTCCAGCGGAACCTTAGCACATCTTTAACGGTACCCGCGAGTATAGTTGGGGGCTCCAGCAGCAGCGCTTCTCCCGCCACCTGCTCTTCATAGCGGTCATCAAGATCCCAGGCATCCCATAGGGTTGGGCGATCATGGAAAAAATGAAACCGGTTCGCACACTCCCCTTGCTTCACAAGCTCACGTCGTGCATTTTTGTCGTAAAGGCTAACGATCTCGCCACGTTCATTGAATTGCACCAAGTAAAATGCCGTCTCCCAAGTGTGATTCCATTCACCCGACTTCACGGAATCAGCAAACTGCCCGCTCCCCGGCTTCAGCCAAATGGTGGTATAACCCAGGGCTGGAATATCAGGTACAAGAATCGATACCCCGTCTTCCTCCCTGTCCATCTGAAGCGTCCTGCCTCCTGAGTCACAGGCGGTTAGAGCCTGCCCGACTCCGGTCTTAACATGGATCACCGCACTGCGGCTCCACCCCAGACTGTTGAACAGGATATAAGGGGCCCCTTCACCATATTCATCCGTCTTCACCTGTCCGGCAAGAATCTCAAGTCCCCGCCGTAGACTGGACGCTCCTTGTCTGAAGATCTGAGAATACTCATTATCCGAGGTCACATAAGCTTCCGTAATCGCGGACCCAGGAATAATATCATGGAACTGATTGAGCAGAATCAGCTTCCAGCCATCATGCAGCGCTGAACGAATCTCAGCTTCCTCAGTCTTATTCATGGCTGGTAGTGCCAGCGTACTCCACATCTCTGCTTCACGGTACAGCACCTCCGCTTTGCGGTTCCTCATCTTATTGCGGGCATGCGTGGTGTACGTACCCCGGTGGAGCTCAAGATACAAATCGCCATGCCACTCGGGCAGCTTCGGCTGTGCCTCGCTGATTCCGGCGAAGAATTCGGAGGCCGTGCTGTATCTGCTTGCAGGCTGGCCTACCATGAGGTCGGCACGGTCGATATATTCAATCATTTCCCGGGTAACTCCTCCACCTCCGTCCCCATGTCCATACAGCAGCATCTGCTCAGGATGAGCCGCCTTCTGACGATATGATTGCCAGTGTTCATGAATATCCTTTGGAAGCGTGTGCTCATTCACCCCATGGTTCAGGTAGGACAGCATCGATGTGCCATCGATTCCGACCCAGTGGAACAGATCATGGGGAAATACATTCGTATCATTCCAGCCGAGCTTGGTAGTCATGAAATACTCCACTCCGCCGTGCTTCAGAATTTGCGGGAGCGAAGCGCAGTATCCGAACGTATCCGGCAGCCATTCGATGCGGGAGGTTCTGCCGAACTCCTCGCGGTAGAATCGCTGGCCGTATAACATCTGCCGAATCAGGGATTCGCCGCTAGGGATGTTCAGATCAGGCTCAACCCACATCCCGCCAACCAGCTCCCAGCGCCCTTCGGCAATTCTTGCCTTGACCCGCTCATACAGTTCAGGATCGTGTTCCTTCAGAAAGGCAAATAGAAGCGGTTGACTCTGTGTATATCGATACTCCGGATATTCCTCCATCAGTCTATCTACTGTTGAGAAGGTCCTGCTAGTCTTTCGAACGGTCTCACGAACTGGCCAAAGCCAAGCAATATCGATATGCGACTGACCTACCATATGCTCCAGTCCTTCCGCATTGCCACCAATCCCACTCACAGTACGGGTCAAGGCCTCTTCAATCGAAGCAACGGCTTCCCCCTCCTGAACTTCCCGGGATGCCAAATTGATGAACTGATCCATCGCCCGGTACAGTGCTTCAACTAGACGGGTACGCCTGAAATCCTCTCCGGGCAGGAGCAGGGCAGTGTCCCTAATAACGGTAACGGTATACATGAGGCTTCGCACCTCATGATTGGGACGTACCATCAGACTAGTCACCGAGGTAATCGGCGGCTGAATAACAGCCTGGCGATTCAGCGGGTCAACCGGCTCGGGCACGGGATCGAACAGCTCGATCTCAAGCTCCGGTGATGCCCCGACTTTGGAAGGATCGAGAGTAACATACGTATGATTGCGATCCAGCCCCTGAAAAGACCTGCCATTCACCCGCAGCAGTCCCTCTCCACCAGATTCAAACACCAGGCCGAAAGGTGCCTCCATCCAGCTGGAGGGGATATCCAGCCTCTTTTTGAAGAAATAAGTTGTACCCTGCTTACTAGGAAAAGGCTTAAGCAGCTGTCCTTCCGGATACGGAGCCACATTCTCATAGTCTCCAGGCTCTTTATAGTAAGAACGGGTAATATCCCAGTTGCGAATTTCTTGAACTTCCAGCCACTGACACTCCGACAATTCACGGATAAATCTTCTTATGCGCTCCATCACTTACTCTCCTCTACGATCAGGTCAGCGCACATGATATCCTCCGAGTGTCTGCCTACTCCGATATGGAACAGACCAGGCTCAACCACCGGCTTCAAGTCCCTGCCGATATACTGGAGCTGCTCGGCTCCTACCTTGAAGGTCACGCTCTTGGTCTCGCCCGGCTCCAGAACAATCTTGGCGAAGCCCTTTAAATCCTTTCCTGGACGTGTCACGGTGCTTACGGCATCCGTGATATACAACTGAACCACCTCAGAACCTGCGCAGTTGCCCGTATTTGTGACATCCACCGATGCTATTACAGATTCTCCTGCTGAGATCCGGTCGGCACTCAGCTTCAGATTGTCATAGCTGAATGTCGTATAGCTCAGCCCGTAACCAAACGGATAACGGGCCTTGGAGTCCTCTTCCAAGTACCCCTTACCTCGTGAGCGCTTGCCGTTGTAATATACGGGGAGCTGCCCAACATGCTTCGGCACTGAGATTGTCAGACGCCCGGAGGGGTTCACATCCCCGAACAAGATGTCCGCAATTGCGTGTCCGCCTTCCTGCCCAGGGTACCAAGCCTCAAGAATCGCATCAGCACGCTCATCCACCCAGGGCTCTACAATCGGACGGCCATTGATATAGACCACAATAATCTGTCTGCCAAGCTTATGAATCTCCTGGATCAATTCGAGCTGTACCCCGGAGAGTCCCAGAGTCATCCGGTCAATCCCTTCTCCGCAGTCCATATCGCTCCATGAGTTCTCGGACACCTTGGAAGCACCCGTCTTCAGATCAATCGTGTCTTCCCCAAAGTCTCTCGCACTCGACCCGCCTACCACCATAATGACTGTATCTGCCTGAGATGCACAGTTCAGGGCATTCTCGAAGCCCTCCTTGGAATCACCTTTAATTCGGCACCCTGGAGCATAGAGCACGCGATCCTGCTCAGAGATCAGCTTACTGCGAATGCCCTGAAGCACGGTGGTGACCGCTGCCCTCTCTTGCGGAGACGTATAATCTCCGAGCTGGTTATAGCCTTGATCCGCATTAGGTCCGATGACCGCAATACGTCCTGCTGCCTTGGATAGCGGAAGTGCTCCTGATTCATTCTTCAGAAGGATGGCTCCCTCAGCAGCCAGCTGGCGGGCCAACTGAGTGTGCTCCGGGCTTCCGATAACCTTCTCCGCTCGTACCGGATCTACATACGGATTGTCGAACAGTCCAAGCTTGAACTTCAGTGTAAGCACCCGCCGGACCGCAAGATCAAACGTCTCCGGATCAAGCTTGCCTTGATGAACGGCATCCACCAGATGCTTGCCGAACATCTCACCGGACATTTCCATATCAATGCCTGCACGAAGTGCTTGAATCGCCGCGTCAAGTCCATCTTCAGCCACATCATGTCCACTGGCTAGCATCTCAATAGCACCGCAGTCGGTAATGACCATACCTTCAAATCCAAAGTCCTGACGAAGAATCCGATCCAGCAGATCCGTATTCACGGTGCAAGGGATTCCGTCAATCTCGTTGTAAGCCGGCATGATGGAAGCAGCCCCAGCCTCTACCCCTTTCCTGAACGGGTACAGATCTACCTCGAGCAGTTCGCGCCACCCCATATGCACTGGACCTGCATTACGGCCGCCCTCCGAGCTTCCATAACCAGTAAAATGCTTGAGCGTGGCAGCCACACTATTCTCGCTATCCAGACCTTCACCCTGAAGCCCCTCTACCGAAGCAACCGCGAACTCGCCAATCAGGAAGGGATCCTCTCCGAAGCACTCCTCTGTCCTTCCCCAGCGCGGATCCCGGACCACATCAAGCACGGGCGAGTACGTAACGGCGCCACCCTGGGCCCGGGTCTCCTTGGCCACTGCCCGGCACATTTCCCGGTACAAATCCACATTCCAAGTGCTGCCTACCGATAACGGAACCGGGAACACAGTGCCATCAATCGCCATATGTCCATGTGAACATTCCTCGCCAATCAGAATAGGAATCCCGAGACGGGACTCCTCCACAGCATAGCGCTGGATCAGATTAACAGCCTCTGCTCCTTCTCTGGCAGACAGCCCGTTCTCCAGAGTGACTCCGGTCCAAGGATCAGCCCGCAGTACCCCGTATAACGAACCGATTCCGCTCTGCTGAACCTGCTGCTTGAAGGACTCGTTCAGCGTGATCATCCCATTTCTATTCTCATAGGTTTGCCAGCCGAAAGGCTGAAGCAGCTGGCCTACCTTCTCTTCCGTAGTCATGAGTCCGAGCAAGTTCTCAACCCGCTCTGCAATCGGGTACGTCTTATCTTGATAAGTCGTCATCTCCAGTAGTCTCCCCCACTAATTAGAATGATCTTCTCTTTATTCCTTGACCGCACCGACCGTCAGGCCCTGTACGAAGTAACGCTGGAAGAACGGATAAGCAAATACAATAGGAAGCGTAGCAAGAACTACCATCGCCATTCGGGATGTATCCTGCGGGATCGACTGAAGCGCAGTCATACTAAGCGAGCTGTTAGCCGAATTCTGCTGAATGAACTGTATGCTGGATTCAATCCGCATCAGCATCGACTGCAGCGGCACAAGATTCGGATTCTCAATATAGAGAAGGGCATTGAACCAATCATTCCAGTACCCCAAAGTACTGAACAGACCGATCGTTGCAAGTCCCGGAAGCGACAGCGGCAGCACGATTTTGAGGAAAATGTAGAAGTCGCCTGCACCGTCGATTTTGCCTGATTCAATGATGGCATCCGGTACACTGGTGCTGTAGAACGTACGTAGGATCATAATATAAAAGGCATTCATGGCCAGCGGAAGAATCATGGCCCAGATGGTATCCTTCAGACTAAGCAGCTGGGTTACAACCATATAGGTCGGTATCATGCCGCCGTTGAACAGCATGGTCAGAATTGCGAAGATGGAGAAGAATCTCCGGTAACGAAAGCTTTTTCTCGAGATGGCATAGGCATAGATCGAGATCAGGATCAGACTGATCAGTGTACCTAGAAGAGTTACAAGTATAGTCACTCCGTAAGAACGCAGCAGCGTATCCCCCGTCTGGAAGATGAACCGGTAAGCTTCAAGACTCCACTTGGCTGGAATCAGCCGATATCCATCTTTGGCGAGCGTCTTCTCATCGGTTAGGGAAATAATGACTACGAACAGAAATGGGAATACACAAAGGAAAGCAAACACAGCCGCAATCAAATTCAGGACGATATTCCAGCCGCGTGAAATATGGTGAAAATCACGTTTCTTTCTAATTAACTCAGCCATAGCTTCGCACTCCTTTCATAACGCGTTCTAGAATAAGGCACTGTCTTTATCCATCTTGCGGACAACGAAGTTGGATACGATAACCAGGATAAATCCGACAATGGACTGATACAGACCGGCTGCAGTGCTCATCCCGATCTCTCCGGTGGTCTTTAGGCCCCGATATACGTAAGTATCAATAACGTTCGTCACCGAATAGAGCGTACCTGAATCTCTAGGCACCTGATAGAACAAACCGAAATCGGCATAGAAGATACGACCGACGGCCAGGAGTGTCATAATGATAATAATTGGCGAAAGCATCGGAATTGTAATTCTGCGGATCTGCTGCCACTTGCTGGCGCCATCGATCATGGCCGCTTCATACAGGGATTTATCAATCCCCAGGATCGAAGCCAGATACACGACACTGCTGTAACCAATGGCCTTCCACAGGTTAACAATAACCAGAATGTAGGGCCAATATTTGGACTCCGAGTACCACTGGATTGGATCAACACCGAACCAGCCCAGAATCTGATTCAGCATGCCGCGATCCAGACTTAAGAAACTGAACGCGAAATAGCCTACAATTACCCATGAGAGAAAATACGGCAGGAACATGCCGGTTTGATAGACTTTAGCCAGTCTCTTGTTAACCAGCTCTGAGAGAAGAATCGCCATAGCAACTGAGAGAACAAGCCCAAGTATGATAAAAGCTAAGTTGTATAGGAGCGTATTACGTGTAATCACATAAGCATCATCCGTGCTGAATAGAAATTTGAAATTGTCCCAGCCAACCCACTCACTCTTGGCAATACTGGCCCAGAATCCTTCCCTGCTGAATCGGTACTGCTTGAAGGCAACAATCGTGCCGACCAGCGGCAGATAGGAGAAGAAGAAGAACCAGATGGCGCCAGGTAACACCATGAACAGCATGACTTTGTTTTTGAGCAGATTTCTGAAGAACTGAACCATAGGTTATCCCTCCCGAAGTTATAATGAAAAGGACCGGGCGAAATAGTCACCCGCCCGATCCTCGCATTGTTATCTCTTGATATACCCGAATTACTTACCGCCGCTGGCTCTCCAGGCGTCCAGCTGCTTCTGTGCTTCTGCGATGACTTTGTCCAGACCTGCCTGATTGAATTTCTCAATCGCTTTTGGAAGGTTGGTCTCTGGATCAAGCGTACCGGTCATCAATGCAGCCCAGAACTGCTCCTTTACGTTCTGAACAGCTGCAAGTTCGGAGGATACCTTAGTGCCGTCAAAGTTAAAGCTCAGGATTGGTGAGTTTTTGCCTGCTGCGTTGAACCTCTTGAACTCATCCCACTTGTTGTCAGGGTCTTTCGGATTGAGATACAGCAGCATGTTATTGCCCAGGGAATAAGAAGGCATGTCATAGTTCTTGGACTCAGGCAGATTCTCAATATGCTTGTCATCCACCTTCTTGTAATGCGTTCCTTCAAGACCGGAATCCACCATGTTGCGAAGTTTCTGATCTGTGTTGAGCAGGTTCAGGAATTCCATAGCTTTCTCAGGATGCTCAGAGTTAGCCGAGATGGCCATAATCGAACCCTGTACAGAGGTGTTCGTAATAATTGCGTCGCTCGCCGGAGTTGATACTACCGGATATCCGTAGCTCGCAGACCACTGATTATCCGCAAGCGGCTGAGTCTGTGCACGGTCGAGGAACCAGTTGCCCGAAGTCATCAAATCGTTAGTCGAACCGGTTGTAGCTGCTTCTGGAGACACATAACCCGCTTTGTAATATTTGTGCATGGTTGTCAAGGCTTCCTTCATTTCAGGTGTCTCAAGGATATTCACGATCTTATAATCCATGGTATCCAGCTTCACCGCCATCGGAAGGTTCTGAATAATGTAATCATAAGGAACATAAGGAACGTAGTTCTTATCCATCGCGAATGGCGTTACGCCTGTTTCCTTTTCCTTGATCGTCTTCAATAAAGGCTCAAGGCTGTCAAGTGAGCGGATATTGGTGATATCCAGTTTATATTTGTCCAGCAGGTTCTTGTTGAAGCGCCATACTTCCTGCTGTGGAAGCTCTTTGTTCGCCGGAATCCCGTAGTTATGACCATCGACTTTGGAACCGCTAAGGAAGGCTGGGTCAATCGTCTTCTTCAGGTCCTGACCATATTTGTCTAGCAGGTCGTCCAGTTTATAGAAGGCGCCTTTTCTGGCGTTCTGAACATAATCGAAACCGCCGGATGAAGTGAAAATAATATCCATCGGTTCACCGGAAGCTACATTTACCTGCATTTTTTGAGAGTAGTCCCCCCAGTCGATCATCTTCATTTTGATCGTTGCGTTAATTTTCTCTTTGGTGTATTTGCTGACTTCGGTCATGACCTTGTCAACGTCCTTTTGCGGAGTTCCGATCGTGTACCAGATTAACTCAACCGGCTTGTCGCCCTCTTTTCCACTACCTCCATCCGCACTTTCCTTGCTGCCTCCGCAGGCACTGAGAACGAGCGTAAGGGACAATAGCGTGGCTAAAACTAAAGAAAATCTTTTCTTCATCATGCTCATGAACGTATCCTCCTCTAATTCTTAATGACTCCCCAAACTTACAATGGCGCTGGTACTGCGAGGCCGCCGCATCTTGTGTCTTCACCGGCCAGCCCGTATCAGCTACATTAACCTTATCGAATGAAAGCATTTTCAAACAGAAGATAAACCTAATATATTGAGATATAAATTAAAGGAAAAATTCAGCCCTGGATCCCTTTTGTACTAAATGGTAATGCGCTTACATCCATTCAATAAAAAAAGCATCCCGGCAGAGCTCGCGTTCTCCCGGGGGAACAGCTGGACTTCTGCCAAGGATGCTCCGGTTATCTAACTGAGCCCCTTGTAATCGGTGGGTGATATCCCGACATATTTGCGGAACTGCTTGTAAAAGTACCCCGTCTCCCAGTACCCGACATTCCTTGCGATTTCGTGTACCTTCAAGTTGGTATTCTTCAGCTGCTCCTTGGCCTTTTCAATACGGTATCTGTTAATATACTCCGCAAAGGTTTCCCCCGTTTCCTTATGGAACAGCTGTCCCAAATATACAGGATGAAGATGATACTGAGCTCCAAGGGTCTTCAGTGAAAGCTCATCTGCATAATGGACCGCGATATAGCTAAGCACCTGATTCACGATGGGATTCTTCATATCCTGCAGAAGAGAACTTATAGTCACCTGGGCTGCATCCTGCAAGGCACGAACCAGCTCTTCGAAAGAAGAACACCCTCTAACGCGGCGCAGCTCCTCCTGGTACAGTTCGGATTCATCCGTATGCTTAATGCTCTCAAGCTCCATCTTGAACCGGATGATCAGTTCCAGAGCAGCATGCTGCAGTTCATATGGCTGAATGCCGCTCTGCAGTTGAAGCTGCTCGAAATCACTCATTATACGTGCAGACAAAGTTCTGTGGTCCCTTGCAATAATCAGCTTGGCATAGTCCCTCCAGTGGATAGGGAACTCTGTGCCCGTACGCTCTCTTGCCGATTCAAGTAGAGCATAATCAATCAGATGACGCTCAGGGAAGATCATAAAGTATTCCATGGACTTCTTCGCCTCGCTGTAGCAATTAGGCGCGTCCTCAAGAAGGCGGCCGACCCGGCTGACACCTATCCGGACCCTCTGTCCCTGATCCTGGAGACGCTCGGCAAGCTCCTCCAGCAGGCTGAGCCATTCCTGGCCGTCCTCGGCTTCATTCTCCAGGGCAGCAACAATGACAATATCCCCTTCTACATCACGGAACTGGGTAACCTCAGCTTCATTACGAATCTGCTGATTGATCTGTTCGAAGATATCCGCAGACACCACTTCTGCCCGCAGAACAGCAACCCGGAGATAAGGACGGCTTAGCGAGAAACCTAACAGCTCGGCTCTTTGAGCAAGCTCAGGCTCCGCTATCTGATGGGTTAGCCAGCGATATAGTGTATTGTCCCTCAGTATCTGTATGCTGTAATCGTCATACAATTGGTCTGACTTTGAACTGTCCAGCTTGGTCACTGTGTTCCGCAACGTGGACTCCAGCTCCTCCACATTGATCGGTTTGAGCAGATAATTCTCGATTCCCAACTGCATACCTTCCTTGAGATAATCAAATTCGTTGAACCCGCTCAGAATGATTACCTTTAAATCGGGGTGCAGCTTCCGCGCTTCGCGGATCAGGCTGAGTCCGTTCATAACCGGCATGGAAATATCAGTAATCAGCACATCTACCGGCTTCGTTGCCAAGGCGTCGAGCGCCATTTGTCCATGCTCCGCCTGACCTACAATCTCCATCCCGAACAGCGACCAGTCGAGCAGGTCATAAAGTCCTTCCAGAATAAACGGCTCATCATCCACAAGGAATACTTTATACATAATTACTCCTCAGCTCCTTCCTGATTAGGATAACGAACCTTAATGCTTGTCCCTTCACCCAGCCTGCTATCGATCTCGATTCCATAGTCCGGCCCGTACAGAAATCTAAGCCTGCTGTGCACACTCCGCAGTCCGAACATTTGACCAGTCTCCTCCGGTTGATTCAGCTCCGCAGCGATTTCGCTGAGCCGCTGTGGGTCAATGCCTTTCCCGTTGTCCTTTACTTCGACTTCTAGCATTTCCCCAAACTCTTTCACTTCAATAGATAGCTGATTATCAGTGCGGTCGGTCCGAAGCCCATGAACTATATAGTTCTCAACAATGGGCTGAAGCGACAGCTTCATCGCGGAACGGCTCATGAATTCGGGGCTGGCTGTAATGACATAATTGAACTTCTCTTTGTACCTAATCCGGAACAGCTCCAAATAGAGACGGCAGGCTTCGAGCTCATCTTTCATGGTGTAGTTCTTCTTCTGCTGAACGAGGCTCTTGAACAGCACCGACAGGCTGTAGATCATCTCTCCCACATCTCGTGCCCCTTGTGAGACGGCCCTCATCCGAATAACTTCAAGCGTATTATATAGAAAATGGGGACTAATTCGTGCCTGCAAAGAGGCGAGCTCTGTCTGCTTCTGCTTGATCTCCGCCTTGTAGACCCGCTCAATATACTGATTCAGCTCATCAAGCATATCGTTAAAGCTTCGCGAGATCTGACCAAGCTCATCATCCCGCTGATCCTGAATCCGTGCACCAAAATCACCACTTCTTACTTTGCGGGTAAATTTGATAATACGGTTCGTCCGTTTGGCGAAATTAACAACAAAGAGCGCCGGGAACAGGACCGCGATCAATATACAGATCGCTGAGATCGTAATAATGGTGTTGCGGATTCCAAGATAGGCCTCTGCAATTTCCCCGCTCGGAGCTGCACCAATAATGACATAGCCCTCGTCCGTAGAGATCAGCTTGTTAATATACATTTGCTGGCCCATCTTAAATAATCCATAACCTGAATCATCATATACAGTCTTGCTTTCATTCAGATACGGGTATTTTTTGCCATAATAGTGATCCTTCGAATCGAACAGGACGGTCCCTTCCGCGGACAGGACCACAATTTCTCCCTTTAGATTGTTCATATCGCTGGATATAGAGCTGGCAATGCTTTTGGAATCCAGATATACCAGAAGTTGACCATCATTCTTTAGCGACTGTTTGTTGTTAATCGGGACACGAATGGCATACAGGGCAGGGTTCATCTGATCGACCGCTTTTCGGATCCAGGAGTTAGGGGCAGAGATATTCTTGCTCTCCAGCGCCATAACGTCTGGAATGTAGGAATGTGCCACATTTGCGGACAGCTGCTTGAACTGCTTGTACTGATTAAAGGTAGACAGGTATTGACGATTGGAGCTATAGAGCATCAAGTTTCGAATATCCCCGTTCTGATCCATCCAACTCTGAAAAAACTTAAGCACATCTGTAGAATAGTCATTGCTCTGTACATAGAATTGGTCCATCCGGTGCTGCACATATTCAGCATAAGCATGATTCATGAAGAAGGAGACATTTGCCGATAAGGCTTCATTTGCGTATATATCCCTGACCAGATCCTGTGCGGACTGATGGCGCTGGTGAATATAGCGATCCACGCTTTCCATCGCCGTCTTCTGGATGTCCAGCTCCCTTCGGATTGTGGCCTGGGCTATGGATGCATATATGAAATAAGAAAGAGTAATTATGGTGAGGATTGCGATAAAGGAGAATAGCAAGAACATTCTCATAAACATATTATTTTTGAAATAGGCTCTGTAAACGTTATCAATTCTCATGCTGGTGCCTCCTGAGACCGGATCAAAACTACCTTTCATTGTACTCTTTCCTTAAGACTTGTATAGGAGATGGAAAAATTTTTCTATAGTTTAAACAGCATATCTTTAATTTCGCCCTATATGAAAATGCTTTCATAAATTATCTTTAATCTTAACTGTTCGGGTGCTGCAACTGCCCGGCAGAATCCAAATCCGGAGGGAGGTTCAGGGTAAGGTCAAAATTCAACTATTAGAAAGGGGACAAACAATGAAACGAAGCACCATTCATAAAGTATTCTCCTCAAAAACTACTGTTCTTGCACTTACTTCTGCCATGTTCATCTCCTCCTTTGCCTCAATGGCCCAAGCTGGAGACACGCTCCCCTATCAAGGTGAAAGTGCCAAGGGTGCGAATCAGCCATACCAGCATGGATACACCAGCTCTAATATTATCGATTGGACCCCTGAAAGTGATGTCTACGGGGACATGCTGAGAGCACGAGTTCCGCTTCAAAAAAGGATCGGCTCCTTCTCAGCCACACAGGCTTATCCCAAGCTGAGCCCCAAGACACAGAATTTCACCCTTAGCGGAGATTATGGCAATGCCTTCTTTGACAGTTATTCTTATACGAACGAATTCAGCCAATATCTCTTCAACTATTGGCAGTATACCGATTATTATGGCTCCTGGCATGGCATGCCTACTGCTGAAGTTCCCGAAGAACTGTATGATCCGAACAAGGACTGGACCGAGAAATGGTTCGAGTTCGGTATATTGAACCTTCCCAACCCAGCCTACACGAACGCAGCTCATAAGAACGGCGTCCTCTCTATCGCCTGTATCTTCTTCTCGGATAACGACCGGGGGCCGCAGACATACAAGCAAATGCTGGTTCAGGATGAGAATGGAGAATTTCCTGTAGCCAAAAAGCTGGTCGAAATGGCCAAATACTATGGTTATGATGGTTACTTCATCAATCAGGAAGAAGCCTCGAAAGGCGTAGCAGCCGAGGACATTCCCCGCTACAAGCAGTTTATGAAGTACCTCAGAGATCAGGGTATGTACGTACAGTGGTATGATTCCACCTTAAATTCTAGTGGCCGAATTTCTTACCAGAACGAATTCAACGCGGAGAACAGCCCTTTTGTCAAAGACAAGGAGCTCAGCCAGGTCTCAGATTCCATATTCCTGAACTACTGGTGGAACAAAGACAAGCTGAAAAGCTCCAGCGAGCATGCAAAAAGCTTGGGACTTGACCCGCTGCAGACCGTCTTTGCGGGCGTTGAAGGAGGGAACGGTGACTTTGGGAGATGGAAGCAGAAGTATGACCTGCGCCTGAATCTCGACGATCAGGGTCAGCCGATGAACAGCATCGCCACACTCGGAGCTGATTTTACCCAGAATGCGCTGGATGAGGACCTCGGAGGAGCTGATACGAACCGCCGGGCTAATGACGACTATCAATGGATGACCTTCGTCCGCGATCGTGCCTGGTGGTCTGGTCCGAATCAGGACCCTTCGAATGCAAGGAGGAATGCGGAAGTAGATCTGTCCGATGTTAAAGCTTCCGGCGCGAACTGGGACGGCATGGCGGCCTATATCGCTGAACGCTCCGTAATCCAAGGGACTAATTTTGCAACCAACTTCAATACCGGGCATGGCCTTGCTTATTATGTGAACGGCAAAGTATCCAGCCCGAAGGAATGGTCGAATATCAATATTCAAGATATCCCCGTGACCTGGCAATGGTGGATGGAATCCAAGGGCAGCAAGCTTACAGCAGATTTTGACTTCGGTCCGAATTATAATAAGGGCTCGCGCTTTACCTACCAGCCTGTGGGCGGCTTCAATGGAGGAAGCTCTCTTGTCGTGAATGGCAAGCTGGAGGCAGATAATTTCCTGCATCTTTACAAAACTGAGCTGGGCGTCCAGAAGGATTCGACCCTGTCGATCACTTATAATAAGCCTTCAGCAAGTGACAAATCGACCTTAAGTATAGGACTTATCTTCAAAGATCACCCGGATAAAGTAGTCAAAGTGAAGATTCCGAACTCTGGCGATCAGACTGAAGGCTGGAAGACTCGTACCCTTGATTTGAAAACTTATAAGAACAGAACGATTGCTGCAGTTGGCCTATATTTTGAAAAAGGGAACAAATCGATTAATGACTACCAGATCAATATCGGACAAATCAAGATCTCGGACGGCTCGGAAGTCAAACCGGCAGCACCAACAGGCTTCAGACTGACCAAGAGCCTCACCAATACCGGGGAGCTTGATGTGGCCTGGGATATTGAGGATTATTCCAAAGTGAAGCAGTACAATCTGTACGAGAACGGTTCCTATGTTGGCGGAATCTATGATTCGGTGTATTATATCAAATCCCTGAGCAAGAAGTCGGGCAAGCTGTCCATTACCGCCGTAGGGGCGGATGGAACGGAAAGTGAACCCGCAACCCTCACCTATGACCTGAATGCCGCGGTTACGAATATTGCTGTTCAGCCCCAAGCGGATGGGAATGCTACAGTCACCTGGAGCAATCCAGGGCATGCAGCAGGTCCGGTAACCATCAAACTAACGACAGAGTATACAGACACGCCTTTCACCAAGACGATCACAGCACAAAGTCAGGATGAGTCTGCCGTGCTAACCGGGCTTCCAACGAACGGCGACCGCTACTCCCTGGATATTGTCACTGATGGCGGGGCTCTCTCTACCTACAG
>RCUK01000687.1_pt1 | contig 26606 bp, 23 predicted proteins | sample 2166381 | NCBI WGS metagenome assembly RCUK01 (sample SAMN09932809, study PRJNA488358) | compost metagenome | isolation source: compost soil in an enriched community | place: Germany: Experimental Botanical Garden | reverse complement strand
CTGCGCGCTCGGGAAAACGCGCTGACCAGTTCACGCGGCAAGGCCATGTACCCCGTCCTGAGGCCAGGATAGAGCGTCTTGCTGAAGGTGCCGAGATACAGGGTCCGCTGATACCGGTCCACGCCCTGCACGCAAGCCGTCGGCAGTCCGTCATGATGGAACTCGCTGTCATAGTCGTCCTCGATGATCCACCTGCCGTTCTCGCCAGCCCAGCGCGTCAACTCCAGCCGGCGTTCCAGCGACAGGGTCACCCCGGTGGGATACTGATGCGAGGGCGTCACGTAGACACAGTTGGCGCCGCTGCGGTCCGCCCGCAGCAGGTCCGTACGTATCCCCTGCCCGTCGACGTTGATCGGCACGATCCGGGCCTCCGCGGATTCAAACGCCTTCCTGGCGCCGAAGTACCCCGGGTCCTCCATCAGGATGGGTTTGCCTGCGTCCACCAGCAATTGCGCGCACAGGAACAGGGCCTGCCGCGTGCTGCTCAGCACCAGGATCTGATCGGCCGACACCTTGGCGCCGCGCTCCAGGTTCAGGTAGGCGGCAATCGCCTTGCGCAGCGGCTCCGCACCCTGCGGATCGCCATGCAACAGCACATTGGCGCGGTAGTCCTTCATCGCCTGGCGCTGCAGGCGCTCCCAGACATCCGTCGGGAAGGTGCGCGTTTCCGGCAGCCCCGTGGCAAACGCCTTGACCGCCTGCTGGTCGACGACGCCGCCGCTGTCGAATATCATCCGGCCGCGCCGGCTCAGGCCCGTGCCCGGCTCCGCCGCTCCTGGGCCGGCGTCCTGCGGCCTCATGCGCCTGCGCCCGGCGCCCCGCAACTCGGCGCCGACCGTCTCGGACACGTAGCTGCCCGAGCCCTCCCGCCGCACGATGTAGCCATCGCGATGCAGCTGCACATAGGCGTTCTCGACGGTGTCGCGGGCAACGCCCAACGATAGCGCCAGGCCCCGGGTGGCGGGCAGCTTCACGCCAGGTCCCAGCGCTCCATCCAGGATCAGGGCACGCAACGCGCGCTGTATCCGCTGGTGCAGGTCCAGCAGCTGGAACTCGGCATCGCCCATCCGCATCTTCAGCGTTTCAAGTTCGAATGTCTTTGCCATGCGGTCTGCCCTGTTCGCCGGTCTCGGTTCACGCGCGCTGTGTCCAACTCCTCTTCAGGGTTTGGCCTGCGCTTGCAGCTTCTGGGCCAATTCAGCCCATTTCTGACGGGTGGACTGGAGCTTGCCCCGGCTTTCTTCCAATGGCGCGCGCAAGGCGGCATCGAGCGGCCCCATGCAATCGCTTTCAACGCGAGGCCCATATTCCGGATCGCGATACCCGGCCGCGATCAGCTTGTGCTTGCACTCCTCTAGCTCGCGGCTCATCAGCAGGTCACTCCTTATCCGCTTTTCCTGCTCCTCGATCTTCGCCAAGCGCAGATCAGCCTCGTCAATATAGGCTGTCGCCAGGGCATAGTCGTAGAAATTACGCGGTTCCGGCAGGCACACAAGATTACCGCCCCGCTCGCCGCTTTCGCAGCGCTCGTAGCTGACGCTTGCGCTCATGACGGCCATCGCTTGCACATCGCGCAGGCAACCGCCCGACCGGCAGCCCGCCGCCGTTTCTTTCTCGACTCTCAGTTTGTCGAAGAACTGTTGCCCTTCCGTACGTGCAAACTTGATGGCGTTGACCTCGCGCAATGCATCGATCAACTGCTCGCGTACACCCCAGCTGGTGCACTGGCCCCGCACCTCCTGAGAGAATTTCTCCGGATCCTTCTGGAATTCAGCATCGAATACAACGCGCTGGTACTCCGGCAGCTGCCGCGCAAGGCTCTGCAGGGTTTGACGCGCAGCCTCCCGAAAACGCTCGGGTTCATTGTTTTCGGATGCCAGACGCAGCGCCTTGTCGTAGCGGAGGCAGGTGGCGCCATTGGAGGCCACCAGGTCCACGCCGTACTCGGCCAGATTCGCGGCATGTTCGACGCGACGACGCTCGGCTTCCTGCTCCTGCTCAACACGGCGCTGTTCGGCCAAGATCTCCTCGACCGCCACACCGCCCACCGCGCCAAACACCGTCCACAGCCGGTAATCGGGATTGGCAGCACAGCGCTCCGTCACCCCCTTCAACAGGTAAGCCTTGCCGTACTTTTCCGCATTCGCGGCAACGACCATGTTGCTGGCGGCCGCGTCGCCGCCGATCGTGATGACTTTGGGATTGCCGATCTCGGCGTAGACATCGTCCGGCTTGATCGACTTGTCGTTGAAGAACCTGCAGGTCGTCCAACGCGGCTGCTTGGAGGTCTGGGCATAGATGGTGTTCAACGCGGCCGTGGCGGCCTCATTGAGGCCCTGGCTTGGCGCGGCCAGGCAAGTTTTCTCGATAGCGTCGTAGAACTGATAGGCATAGTCCAGGTTCTTCTGCACCAGGCCCCGATAGAAGCGCTGCACCGCCTTGTCTTCGGTATAGGCCGTGTTCAGTTGGTTAATGCTGGCCTGAATCATCCGGCTCGCGCTCTTCGTGTCGCCGCGCGCCTTCAGATTGTTGACCTGGTCGCAACTGAACGCTGACTCTGCTTTCACCCTGGGGGCTTCATTGTCCGAATTCCCGCAACCTTGCAGCAACAAGACCCCCAGCCCCGCCGCTACCCACATCGCCTGCCGCATGCCAGCCTCTTTGTGATTGTTCTTCATACCCAACAGACGTTGGGGGAAGACTGAATCATACCAATCAATACAAAGTGTTTTTGAGCGTGATTTAGCACAGCAGGCATCGATTGTGCAGCACGTCGAACCGGGGCCAGCCAGGATTCTCCGGCGGTTTGGCAACCAGATCAGTTCACCCCAGGTACTCCACGTTGCCGCAAACCGAAATGCTCTGGCCGCTGATCATCGCACCTTCGTCCGAGCACAGGAAAGCGACCTGGTTGGCCACATCCTCGGGGCGGGTCATGCGGCGCAGCGAGACTTTCTCCACGAGCTGCTCGCGCATCTCGTCATTGCTGACCCCGCCGGCCGCGGCGCGGGCCGCGATCACGCGTTCGACCCGGTCGCCCGACACCACCCCCGGCAGGACGGAATTGACGCGGATGTTGGACGGTCCCAATTCCATGGCCCAGGTCTGCGTCAAGCCGGCCAGGCCGAATTTGCTGGCGCTGTAGGGGGTCCGCAGGGAGAACCCCAGCCGCCCCGCGACCGACGAGATATTGACGATGGATCCGCCTGCAGCGGCCCGCAGCAGCGGCACCGCGCTGCGCGAACACAGGAAGGTCCCGGTCAGATTGACGTCCAGGGTGTTCTGCCACGCAGCCAGCGTCGTGTCCTCAAGCCGGCTGGTGGGCCCGGACACGCCCGCATTGTTGATCAGCGCATCCAGCGCCCCCCATTTCCTGGCCAGCTCGTCGAACAGGGCAAGAACCTGGGTTTCGTCGGACACATCGGTCACGCTTGCGCTCAGGGCCGGGTACTGGTCCCGGGCCGCCTGGCAGGCCTGTGCGTCCACATCGCAGATATGCACGTCGGCGCCCAAGTCCAGGAATTTGCGCGCGATCGCCAGGCCTATGCCGTGCGCGCCCGCCGTGACCAGGATCCGGCTTCCCTTCAGAGATTCGTTCATGTTGTCTCGCCCTTGGATGGTTGAATACTGGCGCGGATTCTGGCCGCGCCGGCCGGATCCGGCGTCAGAGCGCGAACTCCGGGCGGATGCCGCTTTGCAGCGGCAGGCCCAGGATCTCGCGCGCCTCCGCCGCCGTCGCGGGCTCCATGTCCATTTCCCGAATGATGCGCACGATGCGCTCGGTCAGCTGGACGTTGGTGGCCAGTTCTCCGTGGCGGTAATACAGGTTGTCTTCCAGGCCCACCCGCGCATGCCCGCCCAGCAGCAGCGCGCTGATATTGGCCTCAAGCTGCGACGGTCCAATGCCGCTGACGCAGAAAATACTGTTCTTCGGCAGCAGATCGACCATCATCTGCAGATGGCGGGGCGAGAACGGCATGGCGTTCTGGAAGTTCCGGTGCACGTTCATCACAAGGTTGATGAAGTGCGGACCTTCGTCCAGGCCTTCATTGATAAGCGTCGTCGCATCCTGCAGGATGTGCGTCGGGCTGAACACCTCCCACTCGGGCTTGATGCCGCGCGCCTTCATGCCGGCCGCCAGTTCGCGGGCCTTGCTCAAGGGCGTGTTCATCAGGTATTCGCGGTCTCCGAACGCCAGATTCAAGGTGGTGGCGTCCAGGGTGCACATCTCGGCGCCGGCATCCATGCCCTTCAGCCGTTCCTCCCACAGGATCTCCCAGGTGCCCGGCGAGGTTTCCTTGACCATGTCGCCATGCACGCCGCCGCCCGTCGAGTTGTTCAGGACGATGTCGCAGCGCTCACGGATAAGCTGGTTCATCTGGCGATAGATTGACGCATCGCAGGTGGCAAGATCGTCCGGGCGCCGCGCATGCAGGGCAACCACGCTGGCGCCGGCGTTGTAGCAGCGGTGGACGTCCTCGGCGATTTCCGCGGGCTGGGTCGGCAGATTTTCGTTCTGGCTTTTCAATGCCATGCCCCCGGTCGGGGCGATGGTTACGATCACTTTGCGTTTGGCCATGTCGGGTCTCCTAGGATTTCCAGAGCGCGCAGCGGCTCTCGGCCCGGGTGGTGAAGGCCTGATTGCCATCAATGGCCTGCAGGACGGTGAAGTAGTCCCAGGGCTCCTTGGACTGTTCCGGCGTCTTTACCTGCAGCAGGTACATATCGTGCACGACGCGGCCATCCGGGCGCACCACGCCGTCCTTGATGTACATGTCGTTCAGCTTGTTCTCGCGCAGATGGGCAAGCACGCGGTCCGCATCGTCGGTGCCGGTGGCCTTGACCGCGCGCAGGTACTGCAGCGCAGCCGAATAATCCGCGGCCTGCAGCGACGAGGGCATGGCCTGGCGCCGTTCGAAGAATTTCCGGCTCCAGGAACGGGTCTCATCCGATGCATTCCAGTACCAGCTGTCGGTCAGGTACATGCCCTGCGCCGCCGACAGCCCCATGGCGTGGATGTCGTTGATGAACATGATCATGCCGGCCAGCCGCATGGTCTTCGTGATGCCGAACTCGTTGGCCGCCTTGATCGCGTTGGTGGCGTCGGCGCCCGCATTCGCCAGGGCAAGAATCTCCGCCTTGCTGCTCTGCGCCTGCAGCAGGAATGACGAGAAATCGCCGGAAGACAAAGGATGCTTTACCGAACCCACGACCGTGCCGCCACCCGCCTTGACCACGGTGGTCGTATCGGCCTGCAGCGCGTGGCCGAATGCGTAATCGGCCGTCAGGAAGTACCAGCTCTTGCCGCCCGCCTTGACGACCGCCGCGCCCGTGCCGCGCGCTTGCGCAACGGTGTCGTAGGCGTAGTTGAGGGTGTACGGCGTGCATTGCTCGTTGGTCAGCGCGGGGGCCCCCGCGCCCACCACGATGATCGGCTTCTTCTTGTCCGCGGCCACCTTGGACATGGCAAGCGCGGTGCTGGAATTGGTGCCGCCTATCAGCATGTCCAGGCCGCGCTGGTCGAACCACTCGCGGGCCTTGGCCGAGGCGATGTCCGCCTTGTTCTGGTGGTCCGCCGTCAACAGTTCAATCTTCTTGCCGTTGACCTCGCCCCCCATTTCCTCGATCGCCATCTTGATGGCTTCCGCGCCTCCCGGACCATCCGGTCCCGAGTAGACGCCCGACATATCGGTAATGAAGCCGATCCGAATGACGTCATCCGACATCTGCGCGTGCGCGATATTGGCGTTCAGGAGCGTAACGGTCATTCCGCAGGCTATGGCGGTGGCGGACAACATGCGTGGCATTGACAACATACCGGTCTCCTCTTATGGTTTTTGGCCCGAAGGGCGTCAACCATTCTGGGACCGGGCTGGCCCTCGGACAGTCATCATGTTGACAAAGAACCCTAGGGTTTACCTGAGCGGCATCCCAACACCAAATAGGGAAGAAACATGCGCGCATCGCCTGCCCAAGGCGGCAACCAATCGTCAAACCCGAACCGGCGGCTGGCGCAATGCTCCGTGGACACGATGCTCGACGTCGTGCCCTGGTACAAGGGCCTGCCGGAACTGGAGCGCAACGTGGTCCGCTCCGAACTGCGCACCGTGGCGCTGGCCGCCGGCGAATATCTGTTCCGGACGGGCTCGCGGTCGCCAGGCTGGTATGGCGTGGTGGAGGGCCTGGTGAAGTGGTCCTCCCCCGGCACCGACGGCAGGACCCTGTCCCTGGCTGGCTTCAGCACCGGAAGCTGGTTCGGCGAGGCCACCATGATTCGCCGTGAGCGCTTCGAATACGAAGTGGTCGCCTTGAGGCCAAGCCGGATCGTGATCCTGCCGCGCGATACCTGCGAACGCCTGTGGAACAACAATATCGAATTCACCAAGGCGCTGATGACGCATCTGGCGCAGCGGGTGAACTGGCTGATGGGCTGCTATACCGGCAACGTACTGCTCGATGTCGACACCACGGTGGCGCGCGCCGTCGCGGCCCAGCTCGACGCCGAGCTGCATTCAGGCACCAACGGACGCCTGAAGATCTCCCAGGAAGAAATCGCCAGCTTGTGCGGCGTTTCGCGCCAGCGCTGCAATACCGCCATGACGCGGCTGGCCCGCGCGGGTGTACTGCAAACGCACTACGGCGGACTGACGGTGCTGGACAGGGAAGCGCTGTACCTGCATGCCAAGCTCAGCGGCAAGTCTGAGGCGGACCACGGTCCGGCATGATCCGGCACACACCTGGTTCCCCAAATCAGGCGGATCCGCGCGCTGCGCGCTGCGCAATGAACAGGCCCGAAAAAACCAACGCCATGGATATGACGAAGGTCCAGGACGGAAGCTGACGGCTTCCTATGAGTTCGATGGCCGCGGCCGTCACGGGCCCCAACATTTGAAAGGCCATCACGCGGCTGGCGGGAGCCCTTGCCAGCGCCCAGAGCAGGCACAAATAGCCCACGCCGCTGGAGAATCCTATGAAGAGGACCTGAGCCCATTGGCCGGCGGAAAGCACAGGCGTCAGGGACTGGTCCGTCAGCCAGCAGAATGCGGCCAGCAGCGCCACCGATGCGCACATGGCCAGGGCGCTGGTCGGCAATACCGGATAGCGCCGCAAATACGGGCGATACATGATGCTGCAGGCGGCGCCGATCAGGGTCGCTCCAACCAGCGCCGCATAGGCCAGGAGGCTCCCGTCGCCATGGCTTTCGATCGGCTGAGCGGGCGCGTAGCCCAATAGCAGCATCAGGCCCGCAACCGCTATCAGCAGGCCCAACAACTTTCCGACGCTGAAGTCCTCGCGTTTGAATGCGACCGCCAGAGCCATCGTGAACAATGGCAGGGACGAGAACACCAGGGCGCAGGTAGCGGCCGGCAGTGCGCGCAGGGCGTAGTTCAGCAGGACGATAAGCACGCCAAACTGGAAGACCCCCAATGCGGACACGGCGATGGCGTCGCGCAAGGTATAGCGTGGGCGCGCCAGGGCCAAAGCGGGCAAAGCCAGGAACACGACTCCCACCAGATAGCGCAGGAAGGCAAGCGTCTGGGGCGACACGGCATCCGCCACCGCGCGCGTGGACACCATCGCGGCGCCCACCAGGATGCCGGTGGTCGCCGCGGCCAGCGAGGCCTTGGATTGTTCGTTCACAAGTCGCGGGCAAACACCTGGCCGACCAGGTCCTTGCCGAAGCTATGGTGCTTTTCTTCCTCCACCAGGGCAAAGCCTGCCCGGTCGTAGATGCGGCGCGCATCGGTGAGCACGCTGTTGGTCCACAGCACCATCTTCGTGTAGCCCGCCAGGCGCGCGAACCGCATGCATTCATCCACCAGGCGGCTGCCGATGCCCAGGCCGCGAGCAGAGGGATCGACGTACAAGAGCCGCAGCTTCGCCGTGGCGGCGTCGTGCTGAACGATGAAAACGGAACCCACCACCTTGCCGTCCTTTTCCGCGATCCAGCATCGTTCGCGCGACGGCTCGAATTCCCTCACGAACTTCGAGATGATCTCGGCGACCAGGGCCTCGTACTCATTGTTCCAGCCGAATTCCCGCGAGTACAGGAGCGCCTGGCGATGGATTACGTATCCCAGGTCGCCAGGGTACGGCTCCCGCAAGACATAGCTTTTCTCCGCAGGGGCAAGCAGCGCGCGGATCTGCGCCATGGCGTCAAGCAGTTGAGCCTGCTGGGGCTCCGACATCTTGGACAGCATCGCGCCGACCTCTTTGCGCGACGCCTGGTTGAGCGGTTCGAACACCTTGCGGCCTTGCGCGGTGATGCTCAGCTGGATCGCCCGCGCGTCGTCGGGCGAGCGGCTCTTGCCGACCAGCCCCTTTTTCTCGAAGCCGGCAATCACTCGGCTGACGTAGCCGGCGTTCAAGCCCAGTTCCTGGCAAAGATCCGTCGAAGTCAGCCCCTGACGGTGCGCCAATTCGTACAGGATGCGGACTTCCGTCAGAGAAAACTCGCTGTCGAGCAGATGCTCATGCAGCACGCCGATCTGGCGGGTATAGAAGCGGTTGAAGCTGCGGACAGCCTCGGCGCGTTCGGTCAGTGCCCCGGTCATCATTTGCCAAATTCCAGTAAATATTTGCCTCAGGCAATTATTTACTGGTTTGACCGCTGGATCAATGAATCGGACCTAGGTACTTTCGCGAATGCGCCGGCGGCATTCAGAAGGCAAGTCTTGCCAGGACATCCCACGAAGCGCGCGCCTCGATAGCCTCGCCCGCAGCAAGGCAAAGGTCCTCCCTGAATCTGCCGGCCGCCAATTGCACGCCCATCGGCACCCCATCCGACAGGCCGACCGGGACCGACAGGCCCGGCAGGCCCAGGATCGCGGTCGAGACCAGCGGGCTCTGGGCCCGGAGCATGCTCTCCATGACTTCCGCCCCCTGCTGATCCTGGTCCACCAGGAACGGGCGCTCCAGCGACACCGGCATGAGAAGAACGGGGAAACGATCGAAGAACGCACTCCACTCCCGCAGGATCGTCGTTCGCATCGCCATCGCTCGGATGAAGCCGTCCTTGTCCAGGACCGACGTATGCGCCAGCATGCTCTGGTAAGCGCGCTGGATCGCACGATCTCCGACACGCTCGATCTCGCCTTGCATGGAGCCGGACGCTTCATTCATCAAGACGTTGAGCCACAGGTCGGCCGCCTCGTCGAACCTGGGTGGCGCCGCCTCCTCGACGATGTATCCGGCATCCTCCAGCCAGGCAGCCGACTGCTCCAACGCATGCAATACCGCAGGATCGGCCTTGTATGCCGCGGTGCCACGAAACAGCGCCACCCGCCGGCTTGCAGCGGGCAGCGGCAATTCGAGCGGCGCCGGCACCCACCAGGGATCGCGGGAATCGCCGGACGACATCGCGGCCAGTCCCAACCGCAGATCGGCGATGGTCCGGCCCAAGGGGCCCTGGGTTGCTGCCATCTGGGATGCGACCGGGCGTTCGAACCTCTGGCTGGCGTTGTAGGCCGGGACCCGGCCTTGAGAAGGCCTCAGCCCCGCCACCCCGCAAGCGTAGGCCGGGTAGCGGATCGAACCGCCCTGGTCGCTGCCGTGCGCAAGGGCGCCTATACCCAGGGCGGCGGCAACGGCCGCGCCGCCACTGGATCCGCCGGGCGTGCGCGCGGCGTCGAACGGATTGACGGTGCGCCCGTGCAGATCGTTGTCCGTGAACCAGCGCCAGGAAAATGCCGGGACATTGCTGCGGCCGATGACGACGGCGCCCGCCTTGATCCAGTTGTCGACGGCCGGATTGTTCTCCTGGGCGACGACGTCCCGATACGCGACGACGCCGTTGGTCGTCGCCGACCCCGCGAGATCGACGTTCGCCTTGATCGTCACCGGCACGCCATGAAGAATGCCAAGCTCCCTCTTGTCACGGACGGCGGCGTCGGCGGCGTCGGCCGCTCCGAGGGCCTGGTCGGCATGGATTTCGGAAAGCGGATTGAAGGTGGGATTGACCTGCTCCGCTCGCGCCAGGCAGCTCTGCACCGCTTCCCGGCTGGATACGTCACGGGTCCGGATGGCCTTGGCAAGGTCCAGGGCATTCCAGCGCCAGAGTTCGTTTTTCATGATGGCTCCGAGTGGCTAGGGACGAGATCAATCGGCCGACGCGCCGGAGCGCTTCACCATCGCACCCCAGCGCGGGATCTCGGTCGCGATGAGGCTGGCAAACTGCTCCGGCGTTGAAGGGGTGGCGTCCACGGACAGGGTCGCGTTGAGCTGAAGGACCGCCGGGTCCTGCAGGGCTTTCGCCACGGCGGCATTGAGTTTGTCGATGATGGGCCTGGGCGTGCCCGCGGGCGCGACGATTCCTCCCCAGGAGACCACTTCGAAGCCCTTCAGGCCGGATTCATCGACGGTCGGCACATCGGGAAGAACGGGTACGCGCCTGGCGCTGGTTGCCCCCAGCACCTTGACCTGGCCCGAGCGTATGAAAGGCAGCACGCCGGCAACGTTGTCGATCATCACGTCAAGCTGCCCGCCCGCGATATCGACCACGGCTTGCTGGCCGCTCTTGTACGGCACGTGCAGCATCGAGGTGCCGGTCTCGCTCTTGAGCATTTCGCCGGCCAGGTGGGCGCTGGATCCGACGCCGAGCGAACCCACGCTGACCTTGCCCGGATTCTTCCTGGCGTAGTTGACCAGCTCCTGGACATTGCTTGCCGGAAGATCGTTGCGGGCGATCAGCACCAGGGCATTGCTGATGGCAAGGCTGATCGGCGCCAGGCTGCGCTGCGGGTCATAAGGCAGCTTCGGATACATGCTTTTGTTGATCGCCAGGGTCACCAGATTGCCGAAACCTATCGTGTAGCCGTCCGGCGCCGAGGTAGCCAGCAGTTGGGTACCGACGATGCCCCCCGCGCCGCCCCGGTTATCCACGACCACCGGCTGCCCCAGTTCACGCCCGAGGGCTTCGGCGATCGGACGCAAGACAACGTCGGGGCCGGATCCGGCGACATACGGCACGATGAGCTTGATGGGCCGCTCGGGCCATTGAGCATGAGCGGCACCGGCGCCCGCGGCGGCGAGCAGGGCAAAACACAGCGAAACGGCCCGGCGGGCACGGCCTGAAAAAATCAGCATGAGCTTTCTCCTGAAGAGCTGCACGGAACAGACTTTGGATCGCACTTCATCTTGTCGTCGTGAAGCTTAGAGATCGCCGGCGCTGCAGGTAAGGCTATATTTTTGTTAAGGTGACAATTCCTGGTTGTCACCTTCGGGGTGCGCGTGAAAGACCATCATCTACGGGCCTGGTTGAAAGTGGCTGAACTTCGCAGCATCAGGGCAGCCGCGCGCAGCCTGCACCTGAGCCAAGCCGCGGTGACGAAGGCCATCAAGGAATTGGAAACCGAACTCGACGCGCCGCTGCTCACGCGCAGCGCCAGGGGCATCGCGGTCACCGAATGCGGCGATCGCCTGACGGTACGCGCGCGGCTCGCTCAGGCTCAGCTCACGCTTGCGCGCCAGGACATCCATCAACTTCTGGGCGGCGCCCAGGCGCGCGTGGCCGTGGGCGTGACTCCCATGGTGATGCTGAGCGTGCTGCCCGACGTCCTGAGCGATTTCAGACAGAGCATGCCCGCCGCCAAGATCCAGATCTCGGAAGGTTTGCTGGCGGCGGTGCAGCCGGCGCTTCGCAATGGCACGCTGGATTTCGCGCTGGCCTCCCGCATGACGGGAGGGATCGGCGGCGAATACGAATTCGAGTTCGAACCCCTGCGGCCGCTCGAATTCATGATTGCCTGTCGGCGAGGCCACCCGCTGGCGCGGGCCACGCGCTGGGAAGACATCCGCGGCTGCGAATGGCTGCTCAACGTATCGGGAGGAAGCCACACCGAGGCCTTTCTGGATAGCCTGCGCGCGAACGGCCTGAACGCGCCGGAACGCGTCATCGACTGCGATACGTTCGGCGTCATGTGGAATCTGATGACCCGAAGCGACGCCTTGATCATCTGTCCGGCCGGCATGCTCAACGTCAAGCCCTACGGCGACGAGGCAAGACGGATTCGAGCGGATGTGCCGATGCCGGTCGCAAGCATCGGCATCATGACGCTGCGGGGAACCCCGCTGTCGCTCGCAGCCGCAACCATGGCGGACTGCTTCCGGCAGCGCGTGGCGCGCGCCGCATTGGCCGGGTAAGCGCTGGCCAGCCCCATTTTGAAGCGGCCTTATTGCCTTGGATTTTTTTGTATGCAAAAATATACAAAAATACGACGAGACATCCGTGCCCATCCCGAAGAGCAATTCGCAGGCCTACGCGGCCTATAACGAAATCAAGCGCCGCATCCTTGCCGGGATGTTCACGTCCAGCGACCGCCTGCGCGAAGTGGAAGTCGCCGACATGCTCGAGATGGGGCGCACGCCAGTGCGCGAAGCGCTCAAGCGCATCCAGGACGAAGGGCTGATCACGCACGAGCCCGGCCGGGGCCTGGTCGTGACCACCATGGATCAGCAGGAAGTCGGCGAGCTCTATTCCATGCGCGAAGTGCTGGAGGGCGCCGCGGCCGCCTTCGCCGCGCGCCACGCCACCCCCGCCGACGTCGCCAACATGCAGGCCATTCTGGATGAGGGAGACGGCGGCGACCCTGTCGCCCAGAACCTGCGCTTCCACGAAGCCATCTACAGCGCCGCCCACAACCGCTATCTGATCCGGTCGCTGCAGTCGCTGACCGAAACCACCTATCTGCTGGGACGCAGCACGCTGAGCTCGCCTGACCGGGCCAGCCGCTCCAACCAGGAACACCAGGCCATCGTGGACGCCATCCGCGCCCGCGATGAGCAAGGCGCGCAACACGCCGCGCAACACCATATCCACCAGGCCCTGCTGGAACGCCTAAAGATGCTGCGCCAGGGTTAAGCGCGGCCGTCGATCGGAGACAAGTCGATGAGGAAGTCCAACGTATCCCCGCAGCGTCTGCTGGCGGGGCTGGCCCTGCTGTTGCCTGCGTTTTGCGCGCCCGGCCTGGCGGCAGCCGACACCTACCCCAGCCGTCCCATTACGCTGGTGGTGCCTTTTGCCGCGGGCGGCGGCACCGACAGCATCGCGCGCGACATGGCGCGCACCCTGGCCGACAAGCTGGGCCAACCGGTGGTGGTGGAAAACCGCGGAGGCGGCGGCGGTTCCATAGGCGCCGGCGTGGTCGCCAATGCGCGCCCCGACGGCTATACGCTGCTGTTCGCGACCTCCACCTTCGTGACCAACGCCGCCGCCGGCATCAGCACAAGCTACGACGTGCGCAAGTCCTTTGCCCCCATCGCCATGCTCGGGCGCGGCCCCTTGTTCGTGGTGACGGCCAAGGACTTGAAACTGACGTCCATCGCGGACCTGCGCAAACTCGCCGCCACGCCCGAGGCCAACCTGAACTTCTGCTCGGCCGGCAACGGCAGCATCAATCACCTGGCCGGCGAACTGTTCAAGCAGAAAACACAGGCCGTGATGACGCACGTTCCCTACAAGGGCAGCGGCCCCGCCACCGTCGACCTGCTGGCCGGGCGCGTCCAGGTGTTCTTTGCCACCGTGCCCACCATCCTGTCGCAGGTGCGCGACCAGCGCGTGGACCTGCTGGCCGTCACCGGCAAGGCACGCTCGCCGCTGTTCCCCGACACGCCTACCGTAGCCGAGGCCGGCGTCGCCGATTTCGACATCACCACCTGGTGGGGCGTCCTGGCCCCCGCCGGCACGCCGCCTGAAATCGTGGGCAGCCTGAACCAGGCCATCAATGCCGCCGCGTCCGACACGCTGGTGCGCGACCGGCTCAAGCACGAAGGAGCACAGGCCATCAGCGGCACACCCGAGGACTTCGGGCAGGCCCTGTCGGCCGAACTGGAAATGTGGCGCGGCGTGGTGCAGAAGTCCGGCATGGCGCTGGATTGAAGCGCCAGGCAAAAGAACATCAAGGAGACAACATGCAGCACACCCTTCATCCCTTCAGCCCGGCGCGCCGCCGCCTGCTGCAAGGCGCGACGGCCACCCTGGCATTGACGCTGGCCGGCGCCGCTCGCGCGGCGGATGCGTACCCGTCCAAGCCTGTGACCATGATCGTTCCCTACGCCCCCGGTGGACAGGGCGACGTATTCGCCCGCATCCTGGCGGAACGCCTGGGCTCGGAGTTCAAGCAGACCGTCATCGTCGAAAATCGTCCGGGCGCGTCCGGGGCGGTGGGTTCGCGGATTGTGCTGCGCGCGCCCGCCGATGGCTACACGCTGCTGCTGGGCCAGACCGGTGAAATCGCCGTCAACCCCTACGCCATGAAAGCGCTGGGCTACGACCCCTTGCGCGAGTTCGCGCCCGTGATCCTGGTGGGCGACTCGCCCCTGGTGCTGGCCGTGCCGGAAAAATCTCCCTACGCCGACCTGGCCGCGCTGATCGCGGCCGCCCGCGCAAAGCCCGACGCCCTGGCATATGCCTCGTCCGGCACCGCCACGCCCGGTCACCTGGCTGCCGCCGCCCTGGCGCTGGGCACGCAGACACGCATGATCCACGCGCCGTACAAGGGCGCGGGGCAGGCCATGTCCGATCTGCTGGGCGGCCATGTGGACTTCTTCTTTTCCAGCGCGTCCGCCGTCATGCCGCACCTCAACAGCGGCCGGCTCAAGGCGCTGGCGGTATCCTCGCGGGAACGCCTTGGCGTCCTGCCCAAGGTCCCGACCGTGAGCGAGGCGGCCTTGCCCGAGTTCCAGTTCAGCCTGTGGGGAGGCGTGTTCGCACCCGCGCAGACGCCCCCTGCCGTGGTCGAGCTTCTGAACGCCAAGCTCAATGCCATCCTGGCCGAGCCCGCGATCAAGTCGCGGCTGGAAGGCGACGGCGCCGCGGTCCGCCCGAACTCGTCGCAGGAATTCACCACTTTCGTGCGCGGCGAAGCCGCGAAGTATCAACGCCTGGTGCAAGCCACCGGGGTCCAGGTCGAGTAGCCCTGACCGATCAACCAAACAGGAAGAATCTCCATGAAAATCGTTGTACTCCCCGGTGACGGAATCGGCCCCGAAACCATGGCGGTCGCCGTCGATGTGCTGGAAGCCGCCTCGCGCCGCTTCGGCCTGGACCTTCAGTTCGACCACGACATCGCCGGCCACGACAGCCTGAAAAAGCATGGCGCCACCGTCACGCCCGCGCTGTTGGAGAAGGTCAAGGCCGCCGACGGCCTGATGCTCGGCCCCATGGCCACGTATGACTTCAAGGACGAGGCCCGCGGCGAAATCAACCCGTCGATGTATTTCCGCAAGAGCCTGGATCTGCACGCCAACATCCGCCCTGCCCGGACCTATCCCGGCATGCAGGCGCGCCTGGGCGAATTCGATCTGGTCGTGGTCCGCGAAAACACGGAAGGCTTCTACGCCGACCGCAACGTGGCATCCGGCGGCAGCGAAATGCTGATCACCCCGGACGTAGTGGTGTCCCTGCGCCGCATCACCCGACAGTGCTGCGAACGCATCGCGCGCACGGCTTTCGAACTGGCCATGACGCGCGACAAGCACGTCACGATGGTGCACAAGGCCAACGTGCTGAAGCTGGGCGACGGCATGTTCCTGGAAATGTGCCGCCAGGTGGCCCAGGAGTTTCCGGACGTGCGCGTGGACGATGTCATCGTCGATGCCATGATGGCCCACGTGGTGCGCGCGCCGCAGCGCTATGACGTCATCGTCACCACCAACATGTTCGGCGACATCCTCTCGGACCTGACGGCGGAACTATCGGGCAGCCTGGGCCTGGGCGGCTCGCTGAACGCGGGCCGCGACTACGCGATGGGCCAGGCCGCGCACGGTTCGGCGCCGGATATCGCCGGCCAGAACATCGCCAATCCGATCTCGCTGATCCTGTCCGGCGCGATGCTGCTGAACTGGCATGGCCAGAAGACCGGCCAGGCGAAATTCCTGCAGGCCGCCGCGGCGATCGACGCCACCATCGCCGACACCATCCTTGCGCAGGAATGCACGCGCGACGTGGGCGGCAAGCTCGGCACGCGCGAAGCCGGCGCGGCCTTCGTCGCGCGCCTGCAGGCGGCCTGACCATGGCCGCCGCGCCGCTGCCCGACCATGCCTGCGACTGCCACGTGCACGTGGTGGCGCCGCAGGCCGAGCACCCGATGGCGGCAGACCGCCACTACACGCCCGGCCCCGCATCCGCTGCCGACCTGCAGGCGCATCTGGCCCGGCTGGGCCTGGCGCATGCCGTGATCGTGCAGCCCAGCATCTACGGCACCGACAACCGCCTGCTGGTCGACAGCCTGCTGGCGCTGGATGGCGCGGCGCGCGGCATCGCGGTCGTGGACGACAATGTCGCCGACACCGAATTGGCCGACCTGCACGACGCCGGCGTGCGCGGTTTGCGCGTCAACCTGGAAAGCACCGGCGCCAGCGACCCGGCCACCGTCAGCCGGGCGCTGTCGGCCTGGGCGGGCCGCCTTGCGGGACAAGGCTGGCACCTGCAGGTATACGCCTCGCTCGATGCCATCGCCGCAGCCGCGCCGGCGCTAGGCCGTCTGCCGGTGCCCGTCGTGCTGGACCACTTCGCGATGATCCCGGCGCAAGCCGCGCTGGACGATCCGCGCGTGCGGCAGGTGCTGGAACTGGTCGGCGACGGCAGCGCATACGTCAAGCTGTCGGGCGCCTACCGGGTCTGCCCGGACCCCACGGACCCCGCCCAGGCCGCCAGGCTCGCGGCGTTGGCCCAGGCCATCGTCCACCGCAATCCCCAGCGCGCGCTCTGGGCCAGCGACTGGCCACACACCAACCGCGAGGCGGGCAAGCGGGCCACCGAAGTCAGCGCGTATCGCGACGTGCCGGGGCAACGCCTGCTGGACGAACTGGAAGCCTGGCTGCCCGACACCGCGCTGCGGCGGCAGGTGCTGGCGGTGAATCCGGCGGCGCTTTACGGTTTCTAGGCGATAGCCGCCCGCGCCGGCGCATACACCGGCGCGGGTCTGCACGCATTCAACGACTGGCCGCGCCTCCTGCGCAATCCCCGCCGGTATGATTCAATCCGCACAACGATGCGGCTCCCTTGGCCAGAAAAAGATCGACCCGCCAGGACCACGCGTCCTGGCGTCGGTCTCCGGCTTGCACCACCGGGCGCCCTCCACGGCCTGCGCCCTGCTTGCGAAGCCTGCGGCGGCGCACCTGGACAAGCACCTGTCGCTCCCGCATCCTCGACATCGGCGAATGCGCTTAAATGACGCCGAAGGGCCCCGCCCATGCATAGCCGGCACTCCTTGCGCCGCGCATCAGGCCAGCCGCAAAGCAATAAATCCCGACCCTGGAGTCTCTGCCTTGTTTCGCAGATTTGAAAACCAACTCAACCCGTTCCCGCCCGAGAACGTCCCCCTGCCTCCCAGGGGGTTCTTCGCGTTCCTCTGGTTTTGCACGCGCGGAGCGCGCGGCTACATCGCCGCGCTGGCGGTGCTCAGCGCCGCGGTCTCCATCTACGAAGCCTGGCTGTTCGCCTTTCTAGGGCAGATCGTCGACCTGCTCACCGTCTGGCATGTCGGCGAGCCCGCGTCGGCGCATGAGCGCCAGGTGCTGTGGGGGATCGGCCTCGTGCTGCTGGCCAGCATCGTCCTGGTCAGCCTGCGCACCGTGGTGCAGCACCAGATCCTGGCCATCAACCTTCCGCTGCGCCTGCGCTGGGACTTCCACCGCATGATGCTGCGGCAAAGCCTGTCGTTCTTCTCCGACGAATTCGCAGGCCGGGTCACCACCAAGGTCATGCAGACCGCGCTGGCCGTGCGCGAAGTGCTGCTCACCTTCTGCGAAATCGTGCTCGGCATCGCGGTCTATTTCTTTGCCATCGTCGCGCTGGCGGGTGGTTTCGATTGGCGCCTGATGCTGCCCTTCATCGCCTGGCTGCTGCTCTACGGCCTGACCATGATGTACTTCGTGCCGCGCCTGGGCAAGGTCGGGAAAGAGCAGGCGCACGCCCGCTCATCCATGACCGGCCGGGTGACCGATGCCTATACCAACATCACCACCGTCAAACTGTTCTCGCACACCAACCGCGAAGCCCGCTTCGCGCGCGCCGCCATGGAGGATTTCAGGGAAACCGGCTATCGCCAGATGCGTCTGGTCAGCCAGTTCGAGATCTTCAACCAGATATTGGCCACGGCACTGATCTTCTCGGCGGGCGGCTACGCCCTGTGGCTGTGGCATGGCAACGAAATCGGCACAGGCGCGGTCGCCGCCGTCACGGCCATGGCGCTGCGGGTCAACGGCATGTCGCACTGGATCATGTGGCAGATGACCTCCCTCTTCGAAAACATCGGCACCGTGCAGGACGGCATCGCCACCCTGACCCACGCCCCGAAGGTGCAGGATGCGCCCGACGCGGTCCCGCTGCGTGTCACCCGCGGCGAGGTCGAATTCGACAGGGTCTACTTCAACTACAACAACGAGCGCCAGGTGCTCGACGGCCTGAGCCTCACCGTGCGCCCCGGCGAAAAAATCGGCCTGGTCGGCCGCTCCGGCGCCGGCAAGTCCACGCTGATCAATCTGCTGCTGCGCTTCTACGACGTGGACCGCGGCCAGATACGCATCGACGGACAGGACATCTCCCGAGTCACGCAGGACAGCCTGCGCAGCGCCATCGGCATGGTCACCCAGGACACCTCGCTGCTGCACCGGTCCATCTGCGACAACATCGCCTACGGCCGTCCCGACGCCGATCCCGCCGAAGTCCAGGCGGCCGCCGCCCGCGCCCAGGCCGACGAATTCATCCAGCAATTGAGCGACAACCACGGCAACCGGGGCTACGACACCCTGGTCGGCGAACGCGGCGTCAAGCTCTCCGGCGGCCAGCGCCAACGGATCGCCATCGCCCGCGTCATGCTCAAGAACGCCCCCATCCTGCTGCTGGACGAAGCCACCAGCGCCCTCGATTCCGAAGTCGAAGCGGCCATCCAGGAAAGCCTGGACGAAGTCATGAAGGGCAAGACCGTCATCGCCATCGCCCACCGGCTTTCCACCATCGCCGCGATGGACCGCCTCATCGTCATGGACGAAGGCCGCATCATCGAACAGGGCAGCCATGCAGAGCTGCTGCAACTGGGCGGCGTGTATGCCCGGCTGTGGCGGCACCAGAGCGGCGGATTCCTGGCCGAAGAGCTCAGCCTGTGAGATCGGCTACACCCGGCCGTTCCTGTTCAAGGACAGGTCGCCATTGAACGCAACGGGGCACGCTGGGCGCAATAAATTTAGTTGCACTTTATTAGGGACGCAGCGGAAAGACGATCGGATAATCCTGGCGCTATTCGAAAAGGATCCTTATTTTGAAGTTGAAAGCTGCACTCCTGATTTCCGCCCTCAACGCCCTCGTGGTTGCCCCCGCGCACGCGGCTCCCCAACGATCCGTCGACGCCCGGAGCTTCGATATCGCCGGGGTCAAGACGGGCATGGGCTACGACGAAGCAGTCACCGCCGCCGCCAGGAATTTCCACGTCGGCAAAAATGAAATCAAGGCGGGATACGCGAGGGACAACCTCGTCACGAACACCAAGATGCCGTTGGATTTCAGTTATGAAAAAGACGGGGTCAGGCTGGTGGTGCACTTCGAACCGCGCGTGCCTGCCGATAAACAACAGCCGCTGGCGGTGTCCCAGATCAGCTACGAAATGCCCTGGACTCCGGCCAACAAGAGCGCCATGGGCCAGGCGGTGCTGGAGAAGTACGGCCGGCAATCGAACTATCCCAACGATTTGAACTTGGAGTGGTGCCAGAAGCCCAGCTCGAATCCTGGGATGGGGTGCTCGACGGATATGACGCAGGCGGTTTTGAAATACAGCGGGGTTAGCGTTCAGCTTTACGACCCGGCCTGGGCTAACGCGCGGGTCGAGTTCGTGAATCGGTCGAATAGCAGGAAGCCTAGTTTTTAGGTCTGCCGGGGTTTTGAATTATCTTGCAGGGCGGAGGGTCGCCCCGATTGGGGCGGCAAACGATTTGATCAGGTATCTCGAGCCGGTATTGGGCGAGTACCGCTTCTGGAAGGTTGTGAGTAGCGAGAGTCTTACCGATGAGATGAGCCACTTCCTTGATTACCACCGTCAGAGACAGCGCCCGCGCTCAGCGTGACACTAACTTCGCCCGCGTGCGATTTGGCCTTTCCCGTCTTTGAGAACAAATTCCAACGTGCGTGAACTTCGCCGCGCGTCCAGCCAACGACGATATCGGGCAGCCAGATTTGACCTTTGACTGGCTGCTTTGGGCTGCAAGCGGGCAACGGCGTTGAGCCGCTTGCGGCCAGCTCGACGTATGGAATTCATCAAGAGGACGATCGCAGCTTTACAAACACGAGTTCCGGGTCGTCGTCATCCAGATTCTCAATTTGGCCGCTTTGGACAAATCCAAGGCGCCCAAGCAATTGGCGCATCGCGATGTTTGAAGTATTTGTCGACGTGAACAGTTTTCTTCTTTGACATTGCAACTCCAATGTCCGCATGATTGCTGTAGCGACCCCACGGCGCCGTGCCGAAGCCTTGACCACAATCAGCGGGATGAAGTCGTTGTCGAAGAAGGATTGGTTGAGTACCCCGTAACCGACCAGCGCGGGAGCACCCTCCGCTTCCGCTGCGGCCCAGCATTGGCCAGCGGCCACCGCATTGGCGATAAATGTCCTCCTGCCGAGTTCCTGCTTGGCCAGCGGATCCAATTCGATTATCGAATCGATGTCCTCAATTGAGGCTGGCCGTACGTTCGTTTGGGAAGACATGGTCGCCACGCATCAGAATTGGAGGATGCTGAGTCTATCGTGCCTGGATGCCAGGTCCGATTCGGGCCGAAAACAGACACCCGCAGGGTCTACAGCCTGCCGGGTACAGACTTCGAGTAACCATCAGAGCTGACCAGCCGCCTGCCTGGCGAAAACCACCACACCCTCCGTTTCACTGCTTTCCACACGCCCTCCCCGAGCGTGGACATTTCCTGTCGCTTGCGGTCAAGGCCTGTGCGCTCTCTGGCAAGGCTATCTCTACCGCTCGTACCTAACATAAGCCGCACCCCATCCACGCGTCCGCCCAGCCGGAACGCCATGCGAAACGCTGCTTATGCTCACGCTCTACGACCATCCCCGCTCCGGCAACTGCTACAAGGTGCGCCTGTTCCTGTCGCTGATCGGGCTGCCCTGCCGGCGCGAGTTCATCGATGTGCTGGCACGCAAGAACCAGACCGAGGAGTTCGAGCGCATCAGCGCCTGGCGGCAGGTGCCGGCCATTGAGGACGACGGCCTGGCCATCTGGGACAGCCACGCCATCCTGCTCTACCTGGCGCAGAAGCACGCGCAGCAATGGCTGGCGCCGCTGCCGCATGCCGCCCAAATGCATGCGTGGATCTCGGTATCGACGAATGAGATTGCCAACAGCCTGCAGCCGCTGCGTCTGACGCGGGTGGTCAGTCACGCAGAGGCGGCTCATCACCTGGGCGTGAGCGAGGCGCTGCTGGATCTGGCGGGCCTGCAACGGCGCACCGATCGCGTTCTGGCCTTGATGGAAAAGCGCCTGACCGGCCACGACTGGCTGGCGGTCGTACTCAGCCTGGCCGACATCGATTGCTATGGCTACCTGGCTCTGGCCGAAGAGGCAGGCATAGACATGGCCTTCTATCCCGGGCTGTCCGCCTGGCGCCGGCGCATCGAACGGCTGCCCGGCTACGTCACGCCCGGGCACACCGCCTAGGCGCCACGCGCCAACGGCACCTGCAACACGATCCCCAAGGACACAACATGGACGCAGCCACCAATTCGGACGCCATTGCGGCGCCCGCCAACAAGCCGAATCTGTTTCGGGTCTCCGTAGCCACGGTGGTGGGCACGGCTGTAGAGGCATTCGATTTCCTGGCCTATGGCACCGCCGCCGCGCTGGTGTTCAACAAGCTGTTCTTTCCGCAGTTCGATCCATTGACCGGCACGCTGGCCGCCTTCGCCGCCTTTGCCAGCGGCATGCTCGCGCGCCCCATCGGCGGAATTCTCTTTGGCCACTTCGGCGACCGCATCGGTCGCAAGTCCATGCTGACACTGAGCCTGCTCATGATGGGCATCTGTACGGTGCTCATCGGCTTGCTGCCCACCTACGCGCAGATCGGCGTGTGGGCGCCGATCCTGCTTGTGGCGCTGCGGATCGGCCAGGGCCTGTCGTTTGGCGGAGAACTGGGCGGCGCCATGCTGATGGCCGTGGAGCACGCGCCGCCCCGCTGGAAAGCCCTGTTCGGCAGCTTACCGCTGGTCGGGGCGCCGCTGGGCATACTACTGTCGGTCGGCGCCTTCGCGCTGGTGACCCGTCTGCCCGAAGAGGACTTCCCGTCCTGGGGATGGCGCCTGCCTTTCCTGGCCAGTGCGGTTCTGATCGTGGTGGGCCTGCTGATACGCCGGGGTATAGACGAGTCTCCCGATTTTTCCCGCGTCAAATCCCGGCGCGCCCAGGTCAAGCTGCCGGTCGCGGAACTGCTGCGCAAGCACGGAAAGGCCCTGCTGCTCTGCATCGGCTGCAAGCTGGCCGAAGTGACCCTGATCTATACCTTCCTGGTGTTTTCCGTGTCGTATGCGGTGTCCACGCTGGGTTTCAGCCGCAGCGATGCGCTGCATGCCCTTCTGTATGGCGCGGCCGTGCTGATCTTCACGATTCCGCTGTTCGGGATGCTGGGCGACCGCTACGGTGCGCGGCGCGTCTGCGGCTGGGGCGGACTGCTGTTGGCGGTGATGGCCGTTCCCATCTTCATGGCGGTGGGCAGCGGCTCGCTCGTGGCATACAGCATTGCCGTATTCATCGCCATGGCACTGAACTACGCCATGATGATTGCGCCTCAGTCGAGCTTGTATGCGGCGCAGTTTCCCGCTGAACTCCGCTATTCGGGGCTGTCGATCGGCGTGCAGTTCTCGGCGGCCATCGGCGGCGGCCTGGCTCCGCTGGTGTCGGCCATGCTGGTGGCGCGCTTTGACAGCATCGTGCCGGTGGGCGCCTATCTGGCCGTGCTGGGCGTGATCGCCGGCACGTCGGCCTTCCTGATGAAGCCCACCGGACAGGAGCGTCGCGCCGCCTGAGGCCGCTGGCCTGCCCCGCTACGTGGCCGGGCAGGCCGTTACGCGGTACTGATTGGGCGGGTAGCCAAAGCGCTCCCGAAAGCGGCGGCTGAAATGGCTTGCGTCCTGAAACCCGCAGGACAGCGCAATGTCCTTGACCGGCACCTGGCCCTTGCGCGGGTCCTCCAGCGCAAGGCGCGCCAGATGCAGCCGGCGTTCGCGCACATACTCGTTGTACTGCGTGCCCTGCATCTGGAACAGGCGATGCACCCAGCGGCTGGATGCGCGCAGCGCGCGGGCGACCTCGGCCACCGACAGGTCGGGGTCGGCGATATGGGCGTCCAGATAGCTAGTGAGCGCCTGCCAGCTCTCGATGGGACCGCGCTGGGCCGCCGGGATCTGGTCCAGCGCCTGGCTGGTGTAGATCGCCGCGAGCAGCGAAAGAAGCGCCTGCTCGGCGAACATGCCGGAGGTCGGGCTGGTCTCTGCCTGATCGAAAAAAACATGCGCCAGACAGCTGTGAGCCGTACGCACCATGGGCAGTGTTGCCGCGGCGCGCTGGGCCGTGAACTGCGAGCTGTCGCGCAGATGCATGCCCAGGAGCCGCAACAGCGACCCCTTGATCACCACCAGGCGCGAGTCCGTCAGCATGCGCACCTCCGAGGGGAGCGCCGTGGTGCGGAAAATGATGTCGCCCGCATCCACCGGCAGGCAGGCGCCGTTCTGGGTGATCACGCCATGCCCTTCGATGATGAAACTGGCGAGGAACTCGGCCCGCAGGGCATCGGCAGCGTGTTCGGCGCGATGCTGGACCGCGATGGGAGTGGATTCCAGATTCACCGCCAGACCACCGGCGCGCAAGCGACAGGCCTGTAGATGCAAGCGCGGCTGCGTGGTCAACGCCCGGAAGTCGCCGGGCAGCACCAGCTTGTCGAGTTGCGCCTTGTAGCCGGACAGTTCGGCTTCGTAGAACGGGCGAAAACGCGGCGCGAAATTCAGGTCGGGTTCCGGCTGAGAGGCAACGGCCGGAATCGGGGTGGAGACGTGCATTGCGGAGGCCACCAGACTTTCAGGACGGGCCCGGTGCCCGCTGAACGATTGTATCGGCCCTGATGTGGCGCACACCTGCCGTTTACCCTAGTACCTGTCACTCACGGACTATCGCAGTGCGCCTGCAGTCAATCGCCTTGCGCGCGGCGCGCGGTGTAATTCCATACCAGGCCCTTTCAGGAGATGAGTGTGGAAGACAAGCAGAGCCAATCCGACGCGTTTTTCAAACGCTCGGCCAACAAACTGGATTTCGGCAACTGGAGCGTGCAGGAGAAAATCGCGCTGAGCTGTCGCATCCTGGCCAGCGAAGGGCATTCCGAAACGCTGGCTGGACAGATTACGGTGCGTAACGACGACGGCACCTTCTTCACCACGGCATTGGCTCAGGCTTTCGATGAGATCCGGCCCGCAACGGTGATTCGCATCAATGACAGCATGGAAGTGCTGGAGGGCGAAGGCACGCCCAACCCGGCCGTGCGTTTTCACTTCTGGGTCTACCGTCAGCGGCCCGATGTCCGTTGCATCATCCATACCCATCCGCCCTATGTCTCGACGCTCTCCATGACGGGCCGCCCACTGGTGGTATCGCACATGGACGCCACGCCGTTTCACAACGATTGCGCCCACCTCAAGGAGTGGCCGGGCCTGCCCATCGCGGACCAGGAAGGCGAGCTCATCTCCGCGGCCCTGGGCAACAAGCGCTGTGTGCTCCTGGCCAACCATGGCTTCCTGGCGGCGACCTCCTCGGTGGAGGAGACCTTGTACCTGTCCGTGCTGATCGAACGCGCGGCGCGCAACCAGCTGCTTGCCGCGGCCGCCTACGGCGAAGTGCGTCCGGTCGACGATGCGCTGGCGGCCGAATCACACGACTTCCTGCTCAAGCCCGCCATCGTGCGTGCCAGCTTTGCCATGTTCGCGCGCCGAATTGAGCGCGGAGATCGCTCGCGCGACTAGTAGTCACGTCGAATATTTGGAAACAATTGCTCTCTTGAGAGCGTATATCTACAATTAAAGCTCTCAAGGGAGCTTTAATTGTGGAATCTCCTCTTCCTTCCCCTGTGGAGCGTGCGATTCGCAAGCTCGGCAATGACATTTCCCTGGCGCGCAGGCGACGCCACATCACCCAGACCTCGCTCGCCGAGCGCATGGGCGCGTCTCTGTCTACGGTGCGTCGAATGGAGAAAGGCGATGTCAAAGTGCCCATCCACTTCTTTGCCCGCGCGCTGCACGTCTTCGGCGAAATCCAGGCACTTGAGCACCTGCTGGACACGCCGAACGACGAGATCGGACTGACGCTGATGGATGAACACTTGCCCAAGCGCGTGCGCAGCAAGCCCCGCAACTCTTCGGGAGCATTGTGATGGCGATCGCCGCACCGACCCGCCAACAAGTCCAAGTCTGCATCGGCAAGGCGGGCCTGCCGCTCGGCTCGCTCGTGTACGCACAGCAAGGCCGCCGCCGGAACTGCGCCTTTGCCTATGACGAGACTTGGCTGACAAGTCCCGAACGATTCAACGTATCGGCCGACCTGCAACTGATGCCCGGCCACCAGCCACACAAGGCTGCCTCGCCGCATGACTCTGTATTCCACGGTGCAATCGCCGACACCACTCCCGATGCCTGGGGCCGCCGCGTCATCGCTCGCGACCATGCCAAACGCCGCCGTGCCGATCCGAACCTGCCGCCCCTGACTGAGCTGGACTATCTACTGGCGGTCGATGACTTCAGCCGCGTGGGCGCACTACGCCTGCGCGATCCGGACGGAGCCTGGCATAGAACGGTGCCGGAGGGGCGCCGCACTACCCCACCGTTAATCGAGCTGGAACACATTTACCTTGCCAGCCGCGCCGTCGAGCGGGGACAAGAAACGGCCGAAGACCTGCGTTACTTGCAGGGTAAGGGCACATCGCTCGGTGGCATGCGTCCCAAATGCACCATAGTGGACGAAGACGGCGGGCTGGCGATCGGCAAATTACCCAGCGTGAACGACACGCGAAGCGTCACGCGTGGTGAGGTCCTGGCGTTAAAGCTGGCGCAACTGGCAGGCATCAATGCCGCTCCTGCGCGCATTGTCTCCCTGGCCAAAATACCAGTGGCCGTCATCCGACGATTTGATCGTGATGGCGACGATGGCCGCATTCCCTACCAATCAGCGGCATCGCTGTTGCAGGCCTCACGCGAAGAGGACCGCAGCTACACGGAAATTGCGGACGCCATCCGATCCTACGGTCATGCACCCACTCAGGACTTGCGTCAGCTGTGGCGCCGCATAGTGTTCAATCTACTGATTACCAATGTGGATGATCACCTGCAGAACCACGGTTTCCTGCACGTGGAGCACGGACTTTGGCGCCTTGCGCCCGCATTCGACATCAACCCGTTTCCGGACAAGGAACGGGAATCCAAGACCTGGCTGTCCGAGGAAGACGGACCGATCACCGACGTGCATATGTTGCTGGCGCACGCGTCTTACTTCGCATTGAACAAGGAACAAGCCATCGCCATCTTGGCCGAGGTCCACGCAGCCGTGGCGGACTGGCGACAGGTCGCTCTTGGGAGG
>RCUK01000683.1_pt1 | contig 26820 bp, 25 predicted proteins | sample 2166381 | NCBI WGS metagenome assembly RCUK01 (sample SAMN09932809, study PRJNA488358) | compost metagenome | isolation source: compost soil in an enriched community | place: Germany: Experimental Botanical Garden | reverse complement strand
CCGCCCGACACGGGCGCGTCGATGAAGTGCAGGCCGCGCGCCAGCGCCGCCTTCGACAGCTCGCGCGCCACGTCGGCCGAGGCCGTGGTGTGGTCCACGAGCACGGCGCCGGGCTTCATGCCGGCCAGCGCGCCGTCGTCGCCCAGCACCACCGAGCGCAGGTCGTCGTCGTTGCCGACGCAGCAGAACACGATGTCCGCGCCAGCCGCGGCTTCGCGCGGCGTGGGGGCGTGGCGGCCGGGCGCGCCGAACTCGGCGACCCAGGCCTGCGACTTGGCGGGCGTGCGGTTGTAGACCGTGACCGTGTGGCCGGCCTTGGCCAGGTGCCCGGCCATGGGCCCGCCCATGACGCCGAGGCCGAGAAAGGCCACCGTCTGGGCGGGAACGGATTCGTAGGTGCGGGGGTTGATGCTGCTCATGGCCGACAGCTTAAAGCCAAAGAAAGAAACAAGGCCGGCGCGCCCCGCGGTGCGCCGGCGGGGCGGCCTCAGACGATCGCGAAGTGCTCGGTGCCGGCCGCCAGGTCGGTGCTGCGCGCGCGCTGGCTGTTGAGCTTGATCTGCAGGCGCAGGTCGTTGGCCGAGTCGGCGTTGCGGATCGCCTCTTCGAAGTTGATCGCGTTGCCCTCGAACAGGTCGAACAGCGCCTGGTCGAAGGTCTGCATGCCCAGGTTGCGGCTCTTCTTCATGATCTCCTTGATCTCGCCCACCTCGCCCTTGAAGATCAGGTCGGAGATCAGCGGCGTGTTCAGCAGGATCTCGACGGCGGCCACGCGGCCCTGGCCGTCTTCGGTGGGCACCAGCCGCTGCGACACCAGCGAGCGCAGGTTCAGCGACAGGTCCATCAGGAGCTGCGCGCGGCGCTCTTCGGGGAAGAAGTTGATGATGCGGTCCAGGGCCTGGTTGGCGCTGTTGGCGTGCAGCGTGGCCATGCACAGGTGGCCGGTTTCGGCGAAGGCCACGGCGTGCTCCATGGTCTCGCGGTCGCGGATTTCGCCCATGAGGATCACGTCGGGCGCCTGGCGCAGCGTGTTCTTCAGCGCGGCTTCCCAGCTGTCGGTGTCGATGCCCACTTCGCGCTGCGTCACCACGCAGTTCTTGTGCGGGTGCACGAACTCGACCGGGTCTTCCACCGTGACGATGTGGCCGTAGGAGTTCTCGTTGCGCCAGTCGATCATCGCGGCCAGCGTGGTCGACTTGCCCGAGCCCGTGGCGCCCACGAGGATGGTGAGGCCGCGCTTGGTCATCGCCACGTCCTTGAGCACCTGCGGCATGCCCAGCCCGTCGATGGTCGGCAGCTTGGCGGGAATGGTCCGCAGCACCATGCCGACCTTGCCCTGCTGCACGAAGGCGTTGACGCGAAAGCGCCCGATGCCCGTCGGCGAGATCGCGAAGTTGCACTCCTTGGTGCGCTCGAACTCGGCCGTCTGGCGGTCGTTCATGATCGAGCGCGTGAGCGCCAGCGTGTGCTGCGCGCCCAGCGCCTGCTGCGACACCTTGGTGACCTTGCCGTCGACCTTGATGGCCGGCGGGAAGTCGGCGGTGATGAACAGGTCGCTGCCGTTGCGGCTCACCATGAGCTTGAGCAGGTCGTTGATGAACTGGCTGGCTTGATCGCGTTCCATGATGTCTGTGCTCCGGGTGGCTGTTCGAATCAGCCGGGGAAGTTTTCTGGGATCTTGGCCTTGCCGCGCGCTTCGGCGGCAGAGATCGTATTGCGGCGCACCAGCTCCGTCAGGTTCTGGTCGAGCGTCTGCATGCCCGAGCCCTGGCCGGTCTGGATGGTGGAGTACATCTGCGCGACCTTGGCCTCGCGGATCAGGTTGCGGATGGCCGGCGTGCCCAGCATGATCTCGTGCGCCGCCACGCGGCCCTGGCCGTCCTTGGTCTTGCACAGCGTCTGCGAGATCACGGCCTGCAAAGACTCCGACAGCATCGCGCGGATCATTTCTTTCTCTTCGCCCGGGAACACGTCGATGATCCGGTCGATGGTCTTGGCGGCCGACGAGGTGTGCAGCGTGCCGAACACCAGGTGGCCCGTTTCGGCCGCGGTCATCGCGAGGCGAATGGTTTCGAGGTCGCGCAACTCGCCCACCAGGATCGCGTCCGGGTCTTCGCGCAGGGCGGAGCGCAGCGCGTTGGCGAACGACAGCGTCATCGGCCCCACTTCGCGCTGGTTGATCAGGCACTTCTTGGATTCGTGCACGAACTCGATCGGGTCTTCCACCGTGAGGATGTGGCCGTACTCGTTCTCGTTGAGGTAGTTCACCATCGCCGCCAGCGTGGTCGACTTGCCCGAGCCCGTGGGGCCCGTCACCAGCACGAGGCCGCGCGGCTTGAGCGCGAGTTCGCCGAAAATCTTCGGCGCGTTGAGCTGCTCGAGCGTGAGGATCTTCGAGGGAATGGTCCGGAACACCGCGGCCGCACCGCGCGCCTGGTTGAAGGCGTTCACGCGGAAGCGCGCGAGGCCGTCGATCTCGAACGAGAAGTCGACCTCCAGGAACTCTTCGTAGTGCTTGCGGTGCGTGTCGCTCATGATGTCGTACACCATGGCATGCACGGCCTTGTGGTCCAGCGCATCGACGTTGATGCGGCGCACGTCGCCGTTCACGCGGATCATCGGCGGCAGGCCGGCCGACAGGTGCAGGTCGGAGGCTTTGTTCTTGACGCTGAACGCCAGCAGTTGGGTGATGTCCACGGGGCTCCTCAGGCAGGCTTTAGTGACGTTTTGATACGAATTCGGAAGATTATGACGATGATTGGCGACGATCTCCAGCAAGTAAGGGCCCGGATCGACCGGGCCTGTGCGCAGGCCGGGCGCGACCCGTCGGCGGTGCGCCTGCTGGCGGTGTCCAAGACCTTCGGGCCGGAGGCGGTGCGCGAGGCGCACGCGGCCGGCCAGGCGGCCTTCGGCGAGAACTACGTGCAGGAGGGCCTGGACAAGATCGCCGCGCTGGCCGACCTGCGCGCGGGGCTCGAATGGCACTGCATCGGCCCTCTGCAGAGCAACAAGACGCGGCCCGTGGCCGAGCAGTTCGACTGGGTCCACAGCATCGACCGCCTGAAGATCGCCGAGCGCCTGTCGGCCCAGCGCCCGGCCCATCTGCCGCCGCTGCAGGTGTGCCTGCAGGTCAACGTGGACGGCGGCGCGAACAAGTCTGGCGTGCCGCCGGAAGAGGCCTTGGCGCTCGCGCGCGCTGTGGCGGCCTTGCCACAGCTGCAGCTGCGCGGGCTCATGGCGATCCCCGAACCGGCGCCCGATTTCGCGGCGCAGCGCGAACTGTGCCTGCGCGCGCACGCGGTGTTCGAATCGATCCGGGCGGCGGGCATCGCGCTGGACACGCTGTCGCTGGGCATGAGCGGGGACCTCGAGGCGGCGGTCAGTGCTGGCAGCACGATGGTGCGGGTCGGCACGGCGATCTTCGGCGGGCGGGCGCGCAAGCCCGCCTGAAGTCATAGGCCCCTAGCGCAGGAAGAACAGCAAGCTCATCGTCAGCCCCGTGGCGACGATGCCCGCGCGCAGCCAGGCCGGCGGCAGGCGCCGCGCGCCCCGGGCGCCGAGGTAGCCGCCGAGCAGCGCGGCGCCCGCCATGATCGCGGCCTCGCGCCAGGCGATCAGGCCGCCCCAGGCATAGAGGGCGACCGCGATCAGCGTGAGCAGCGCCGACACCTGGTTCTTGAGCCCGTTGGCCGCCAGCAGGCGGGTCTGGCCGAGCAAGCCGAACAGTGCCAGCAGCAGGATGCCCAGCCCGCCGTTGAAGTAGCCGCCGTAGACCGTGACGGCGAGCACCGAGACCATCGCGACCGCCGGCCGGTGCGCGCCCGACTGTCGAGACGCCGTGAGGCGCGGTGCCAGCACGAACAGCAAGGTGGCGAGCAGCAGCAGCCAGGGCACGACGCGGCGGAAGGTGGCATCGGGCGTCAGCAGGAGCAGCAGCGCGCCGGTACTGCCGCCGATCAGCGAAAGCACCACGAGCGTCCGCATGGACAGCCCGGGCGGCGGTTGGGTGTCGCCGCGCAAGCCCCAGGCCGCCGACAGGTAGCCGGGCAGAAGCGCGAGCGTGCCCGTGGCGTTGGCGCTGACGGCTGGCACGCCGGCGAACACCAGGGCCGGCAGCGTCAGGAAGCTGCCGCCCCCGGCCACTGCGTTCAGGGCGCCCGCCACGAAGGCTGCGGCGATCAACGTCGCATCGACAAGCATCGTGCGACCCTCAGGCGAAGCGGCAGGCTTCTTCGAACGCGAGTCTCGGATGGCGCTCGAACAGCTTGGCGGGGTCGCCGTGGCCGAGGTTGCACAGGAAGTTGGTGCGCACCGAGGTGCCGTGCCAGAAGGCCGCGTCCATGCCGTCCGCGTCGAAGCCCGACATCGGCCCGCAGTCCAGACCGATGGCGCGGGCCGCGAGCATGAAGTAGGCCGCCTGCAGGCTCGCGTTGCGAAAGGCCGTGCGCATCGCGTGCGCCTCCTTGTCGGGCCCCGTGAAGTCGTCCTGCATCGACGGCCGGTGCGGAAAGAGCCGTGGCAGCTCGCGGTAGAAGGCCGTGTCGAAACCGAGGATCGCGGTGACGGGCGCCGTCATCGTCTTGTCGACGTTGCCGGGCGAGAGCAGCGGCCGCAGGCGTTCGCGGCCTTCGTCGGTGCGCACGAAGACCACGCGCATCGGCGAGCAGTTGGCCGAGGTCGGACCCCACTTCACGAGCTCGTGGATCTGGCGCAGCTGCGCCTCGCTGACCGGGCGGGGCAGCCAGCCGTTGTGGGAGCGGGCCTGGCGAAAGAGGGTGTCGAGGGCGCTGTCTGGAATCATGGGGAAGGTGTGTCGTCGAAAGACCGCATCAGGCGGAGTGCCGCGGTCGCGATGGCGCCGTCGGCCTGCGTCAATGCGTCGAGGATCGAAAAGTGATCGTGGCCGGGGCAGTCGATGTGGCCGGCGTGCACGTCGTGCCACTGGCGCTGGATGATCCCGCATTGTTCGTGAAAGCCGGCGTTCTCCTCGCTGCCCAGCGCGGTGAGCAGGGGCGCGGCAGAGATCGGTCGCAACAGGGCCGGGCTCAGGGCTGCCGCGCTGTGCGGCGTGAAGCGCGTGGCCTCCATCACCGACGGCACGTCGAGCAGCGGGCGCAGGTCGTACAGCGCGCTGATGCAGACGGCGGCTTTCACCTCGGGTTCGGTGGCGAGCAGCATCGCTGCCAAGTGCCCGCCGGCTGAATGGCCGCAGGCGAACAGGCGTCCGGGCGGTGCGTCCCACTGCGCGTGGTGCGCGGCGAGCCAGGTTGCCGCGCTGCGCATCTGCGCGACGATGGTCTCCACGCTCACTGCGGGGCACAGCGCGTAGTTGACCACCGCCACCGCGTAGCCCGCGGCGGTGAAGGGCGGTGCAACCAGCGAGGCGTCGCTCTTGTCGAGCGAGCGCCAGTAGCCGCCGTGGATGTACATCAGCGTGCCGCGTGGGCGGCCCTCGGGCAGGAACAGGTCGAGGCGCTCGGCCGCGTGCGGCCCGTAGGCGATGTCGAGCCGCGCGCGGGCGCGCTCGCGCACCGCGGCGGACGCGCGTGCCCAGCCGTCGAAGATGTCCTGGTAGTGCGGGACGGCCAGGCGCGCGTTGTAGCGGCGCTCGCCGTCGCCGGCTGCGGGGTTCGGCGGCATGGCGGGTTACGCGCTGGCGCCGATGCGCTCGACCACGGCCCGCAGGTCGGCGCGCACCTTCTCCGTCAGCGCTGCGACGGGTGGGCGCGTCGGCCCGGCGCTGCGGCCCGCGAGCGTCATCGCTTCCTTGATGACGACCGGGAACGAGCCCCAGGCCCAGGCCGCGCGCAGCGGCGCGAAGATGTTCGACACGCGCAGCGCCTCGTCGTGGCGGCCGGCGCGCAGCGCGTCGTACATGCGCACCATGAGCTCGGGGAACACGTTGGCGGCGGGCGAGATGGTGCCCTGCGCGCCGTGGAACATCATCGACAGCGCGATGGTGTCGCGGCCCGAGAACAGCAGCGCGGGGCGCGGCGCGGTCAGCAGGTACTCGATGGACTGCGTGAGGTCGCCGCCCGAGTCCTTCATGCCCACGATGTTGTCGGCCGCCTGCATGCAGCGCGCGAGCGTGGCGGGCAGCACGTTGACGGCGGTGCGCGGCGGGTTGTTGTAGAGCATCACCGGCAGCTTCGTCGCGCGCGCCACGGCGGTGTAGTGGGCCACCAGCTCGTCCTGCGTGGGCTGCACGAAGTACGGCGTGATCACCAGCGCGAGGTCGGCGCCCAGGGCTTCGGCGGCCTGCGTGAGCGCGATGGCGTCGCGCGTGGTGGCGCCGCCGGTGCCGGCATACAACGGCACGCGGCCGTCGATGGCGCGCATCGACAGCTCCAGCAGGCGGATGTGCTCGTCGCGCTCCAGGGCAAAGAACTCGCCCTGGCTGCCGGCGACGGAAATGCCGTGCACGCCGGCGCGGATGTAGCTGTCGATCAGCTCGCCGACGCGGGCTTCGTCGAGCCGGTGGTCGGCGGTGAAAGGCGTGGCCATGGCGGGCACGACGCCGTGGAATTTCGAGAGGTTCAAGGCAGAGAGCTCCGGAAGAAGAACGAAGAGGGGGCGACGGGCGGCGTCAGTCGACGCCCATCAGGTGGCCCAGCTGCACCACGTAGTGGCCGAAGGCGGCCGCTTCCTTGGTGGTGCGCGGGTCGCGCGGGCGCGGCAGGTCGATGCGGATGTCCTCGACGATGCGCCCCGGCCGCTCGGACATCACGAGCACGCGGTCCGAGAGAAAGACGGCCTCCGAGATGCTGTGGGTGATGAGGATCACCGTCTGGCGCATCTCCTGCCACAGGCGCAGCAGCTCGACGTTGAGCTGGTCGCGCGTGAGCGCGTCGAGCGCGCCGAAGGGCTCATCGAGCAGCAGCACCTGGGGCCGCATCACGAGGATCTGCCCCAGCGCCGCGCGCTGGCGCATGCCGCCCGAGAGTTCGTGCGGGTAGTTGCGGCGGAACTTCTCCAGCTTGAGGATCGGCAGCAGCGCTTCCACGCGTTCGTCGATGTCCTTCTTCGGCAGCTTGCGCACCTCGGCCGCGAGGCGGATGTTGGCTTCCACGGTTTCCCACGGCAGCATGTTGTGGGTCTGGAACACCACGCCCACGTCGTCGGACATCCGCGTCTGCAGGTGGTCGAGCACACGCACCTCGCCGCCCGCGTCGGGCTGGATCAGCCCGGCCACGATGCGCAGCAGGGTGCTCTTGCCGCAGCCGCTGGGCCCGAGGATCGAGACGAACTCGCCGCGCTGCACCGTGAAGTCGACCTGCTCCAGCGCGCGCACGCTGTGGCGCGCGTCGAAGGTCTTGGCGACGCGGCTGACGCCGATCGCCGTGTCGATGGCTCCGGGGGCGCGCACCGTCGCCTCGCCGGTGGCCACGGTCCCAGGCTTCACTTGCGGGCCCCCACCCAGCCGCCTTCGGAGATGTCGAAGACCACGCCGTCGAGGTCGCGGAATTTCATCTCGTAGTACAGGCTCTTCTTGTCGTGCGGCAGGTCCATGAAGAAGGTGCCGCCGTTGTCCTCGATGGCCTTGCGCTGCGCGTCCAGGTCGTCGACCCAGAAGCCGAAGTGGTGCGTGCCGATCCAGTCCTTGCCCTTTTCAAGGCCTGCCGCCTCGTCGGTCTTGTAGTTCAGCAGCGCCAGGCAGATGGTGCCGTCCGTGAGGTACACGCCGTCGGCGATGGGCGAGTGCGTGGGCTCGACGATGGTGAGGTCGAAGACCTCGCTGTAGAACTTGGCCGCCTTCTGGGGATCGGGAACGGCAAGGGCGATGTGACGCAGTTTGGCCATGGGGATGTCTCCTGAGTTGAAATCTTTGAAAGGACGAAAGAGAAAGAGGGGTGAAGGCTCAGAGCCCGCGCCACCAGATGCGCTTGGCGGCCAGCTCGACCAGCAGGTACAGCAGGCCGGCGACCACCGAGATCACCACCAGCGCGGCGAACAGGTAGTCGGTGCGCGCGTTGGCATTGGCCTCGAGGATGAGGTGGCCGAGCCCGCGCTCGGAGCCGACGAACTCGCCCACGATCGCGCCGATCACGGCCAGCGGCATGGCCGAGCGCAGCCCGTCCATGATCGACGGCAGCGCCGAGGGCACGTAGAGGCGTCGGAAGGTGGTCCAGGACGAGGCGCGGATGGCGCGAAAGTGCTCCACCAGGTGCGCCGGCGTGCCCGCCAGCCCGCCCATGGTGGCGATCACCACCGGGAAGAAGGCGAAGAGAAAGGCCATCAGCACCTTCGAGGTGTCGCCGTAGCCGAACCAGATCACCATGAGCGGCGCCAGCGCGATCTTGGGCAGGCCCTGGAACACCACGATGAGCGGGTACAGCGCGCGCCGCACCACCGGGATGGCGTGGATCGCGAGCCCGAGCAGCACGCCGCCGACGGCCGCCAGCGCGAAGCCGGCCAGCACCTCCTGCGTCGTGACCCACGACTGCACGAGCAGGGCCATGCGGTTGGTCCACAGGCTGTCGAGCACCTGCGACAGCGGCGGCAGCAGGTAGCGCTTGATGCCGAACACGTCGACCGATTTTTCCCACAGCAGGCCCAGTGCGAGGAACAGCAGGGCGGGGTCGGTGAAGCGGCGCCACGATTCGGCGCGCGAGGAAGGGGCGGGGTGCATGTGTCTTGTCTCCGGATCTTTTTTATGTGTCGTGTCTTGTCGCGTGGTGGGCGTTCAGCGCTTCGGGTCGTCGCTGTCTTCGCCTTTGGTGTCCTGTGCCGTGCGCGGCCCCCACTCGGGCGGCGGCACCACGAACCGGTCGAAGTGCCATTGGTCGAAGGCCGCGAGGTCGTTCTTCCAGACGCGGGGCGTGTAGGGCTGCGCGGGCGTGATCTGCACCATCTCCGCGTAGAACTCGCAGTAGTTGCCGTCGGGGTCCTTGAACACGAGGAACAGGTTCTCGCCGGGCCCGTGCTTGCCGATGCCGCGCACGATGTCGATGCCCTGCGCCTGCAGGTAGCGCGCGGCGTCCTCGATCTCGGCCAGCGAGCCGAGCTGGTAGGCGAAGTGCTCCAGCCCGGGCCGCCCCGGCGTGTAGGTGGCCGCATGCTGCGGATCGCCGGGCGCAATCTGCGCCAGCGCCAGGTCGTGGTGGTCGTTCCCGCAGCGCAGGAAGGCCATCTGGTCCTCGATGTGGTCGGACACTTCCAGCCCGACGATCTCGGTGTAGAAGCGCACGGAGGCCTTGAGGTCGCGCACGTTGAGCACGACGTGCCCGAGGCGCTGGGGACGGGGGCGTTGAACCATCGGTGTTGCTCCCGCGCTCATGGTGCGAGCAGGTCGTTGCTGTACGCGTCCTGCGGCTTCACCTTGCCGCCGAGGCCGAAGGCCTTGTCGACGAACTGCACGGTGGCGCGCATGCGGTCATCGCGCAGGTGGCCCAGCCCCTTGGCCTTGGCTGCCGGGTCGACCAGCAGGTCGTTCATGTCCTTGATCTGCGCCAGCGCCACGGCGCGGTCGGTGGTGGGAAACATCTTCACCATGAGATCGGCTGCCTGCTCGGGGTTGGCCATGGCGAATTCGTAGCCGCGGTACGAGGCGCGCAGGAACTTCTTCACCACCTCGGGGCGCTTCTTGATCAGGTCTTCGCTGGCCGCGAAGCCGCTGCCGTAGGCGTCCAGGCCGAAGTCGCTGTACTCGATCCAGCCGAGCGTCACGCCCGCGGCCTGGGCCTGCTTCTGCGTGACGGCGCGGTTGCTCCCACGCCAGCACTCGGCCAGGTCGACCTTGCCTTCGATCAACGAGGCGTCGACCACGGCGGGGTCCATGCGCAGCAGGCGGATGCTGTCCTTGGGCTGGCGGTTCAGCTCCAGCCAGGCGGGCACGACGTTGTGCACCGGCGAGGCCGAGCCGCCACCCAGGCGCAGGCCCTTCATGTCGGCCGGCGTCTTCGGCTGGTGGCGCTTGGTGTCGAAGCAGATGCCCGCGGGCCAGCGCGTGTTGATGGCGCCGATCATGCGGATCTTGCCGCCGTTGGCGCGGTTGAGCACGAGGCTGATCGGGTCGACGTAGCCGAACTCGAACTGGCCCTGGTCCAGCTCGTTGGCGGTGCGGTTGCCGCCGTAGCCGCGCACGATGGCGGTGTCCAGGCCCAGCTCGCGGAAGTAGCCCTGCGCCTGCGCGACGATCACGCCCACCGAGCTGCCCTGCGGCAGCCAGGCCATGTTGTAGGTGACCTTCTCCTGGGCGAACGCGGGGGGCGCGCCGGCCAGCAGCGCGCTGAAGGCGAGGCCGGTCAGTGCGCGCGCGATCGCGGCGAATCCTCTGCGGGTGGGTTGCATGTCGTTGTCTCCATACCTTGTTGTGATGCGAAAGAACGGGGCCGTGGCCCCGCCGTGGCGGCGCTCAGACGCGCTCTGCCTGCACTTGATTGGAAAGCCGTCCGATGCCCTCGATGCTCGCCACCAGCCGGTCGCCCGGCTTCAGGTAGATACCCCGACCCATGCCCACGCCGGTGGGCGTGCCGGTGGCGATCACGTCGCCGGGTTCGAGCGTGACGATGGTCGACAGGTAGGCGATCTGCTCGCGCACCGTCCAGATCATGTTGGCCGTGCTGTCCTGCTGCATGGGCTCGTCGTTCACGTCCAGGCGCATCTGCACGGCCTGCGGGTCGGGGATCTGCCAGGCGGGCACCAGCCACGGGCCGATGGGCGCGAAGGTGTCGTGGCACTTGCCCTGGAACCAGTCGTGCTTGAACGGGTAGTCGCCGCGGATGTTGAGGTCACGCGCCGAGATGTCGTTGACGATCGTGTAGCAGGCCACGGCGTCGAGTGCGTCCTCGACCGACACGCGGCGGCAGCGCTTGCCGATCACGGCGGCGAGTTCGACCTCCCAGTCGAGCTTGCTGGTTTCGGGCGGCATCTGAATCGTCTCGCCGTTGCCGATCACCGTGTTCGAGAGCTTCAGGAACATGTACGGCTTGCTCTGCGACTTGGCCGCCAGCACGGTGCCCATTTCGTTGGCGTGCGAGGCGTAGTTCGAGGCGGCGCAGAAGATGCGGCTCGGCACGAAGGGCGCAGCCACGGCCGCGGCGCCGTCGGCCACCGGCCGGATCGCGCCCGAGGCGGCCAGCGCGGCGGCGATGGGCGTGGCGTCGCGCAGCCAGGCCTGGGCGTTCGCCCAGTCGCCGAGCATGGCTTCGACGCCTTGCGTGACCCAGGTTTCGGGCAGCGGCGGCAGGCCGGCCGCGCGGGCCGCCTCCAGGTCGTACAGCTGGCTGTCGATCACCAGGGCGGGGGCAAGCCCGCCGGCGCGGCGGTAAGTGGCGAGCGCGATCCAAGACATTCGATTGACTCCTCTTTTGTAGGTGGGTTGGAATCCGCGACGGGTGTTTTGCATTCAGTGTCTGCGAATTGTGTGCAATTTTATGTTTTGGTGTTCACGAACGTCAAGGGTTTGTCGCGGCATGCCTGAAACGGGCGTGCGGACGCATGCCGCGGCCGGCCTGCGCCGGGAGCGGCGGGCCGGGGCGGGCAGCGGAAACGGGAGGGAGGGAGAGGGCGCGGCAGCCGCGTCAGGCGGCGGCGCTGGAAGACGGGGTGCGGGAGGCGCTGCCGTCGAAGTGCTGCAGCACGTTCATCGCCGAGTTGGCCGCATGGCTGTGCATGGCGGCGGCGGCGGCGTCACCGTCGTGCGCCAGCAGGGCGGCAACGAGGGCGTCGTGCTCGACATGGGAATGCTGCAGGCGGTTTTCCGTCGTGAAGAAGCCTTGCGAGCGGAAGGGGGCGAGGCGCTGCCGCAGGCTCAGTGCGAGGTCCTGCAGCGTCTTGTTGCGGGCGCCGGCGTAGATCAGCGCGTGGAATTCCTCGTTCAGCGCGGCGTACGCTTTCGCGTCGCCCTCGGCCGCGGCGCGTCCGGCTTGCTGATGAACGAACTCGATGCGCTTGCGCTCCGACGGCGCGGCGCGCAGCGCACACAGCTTGGCGCACAGGGCCTCCAGTTCGCCGGAGGCTTCGAAGAGGCCGTCGAGGTCGGCGGGCGCCATCGTCGCCACCGAGAAGCCGCGGCGCGGCAGGTGCTCGATCAGCCGGGTCGAGGCCAGCTGCCGCAGCGCGTCGCGCACCGGGCTGCGCGAGACGCCGAAGCGCGTCGCGATCGTCTGTTCGTCCAGGCGTTCGCCCGGTTGGAAACGGCGCAGCACGATTTCCTCGGCCAGGCGGTCCGAGATGGTCTGGGACAGCGTTTTTCCAGGCTCGTTTTCCATGGTTTGCTTCTTCGGGGGCGTGCCGCCCACGTGGCGTGGGACGACATATTGTCGACAAAATTTAATTGTCGCATGCAATAACGCCGACCCAAACGCCCCAGGCGGGCGTGCGCCTCAGACCCCCAGTGGCAAGCGCGCGCTGCTCTTCACCTCTTCCATCACCGCATACGTGCGCGTCTCGCGCACCCCGGGCAGCTGCCACAGCACCGTGCCAGCGAACTCGCGGTAGGCGGCCATGTCGGCCATGCGGGTCTTGAGGAGGTAGTCGAAGCCGCCGGCGACCATGTGGCATTCCATGATCTCGTCGCGCACCTGCACGGCGGCCTTGAACTGGTCGAAGACGTTGGCGGTGGTGCGGTCGAGCAGGACCTCGACGAACACGGTGAAGCCGCGACCCAGCTTGTAGGGGTCGAGGCGGGCCTCGTAGCCCAGGATGAAGCCGTCGCGCGTGAGGCGCTGCACGCGCGCCAGCACGGCGGTGGGGGACAGCGCGACCGCCTCCGCCAGCTTGAGGTTGGTGATGCGGCCGTCTTCCTGAAGGATCTTCAGCAGGCGCAGATCGATGCGGTCCAGATCAAGCATTCGAGGATTATCCGGCGCACACATCGATCGACTGCAAGAAATGCGGCCTATTTGCCACGGCCATAGGAGATAGAACCAAGGAAATGCCGTTGGACTACCCTTTCGCAGTCATTTGAACTACCGAAAGCCGTGGGTCACCGCATTCAACGCACCGTGGTCGAGCCCGGTGCGGCGGCCTGGCGGCCCGAGAGCTGGTCGACCAGCGCGCCGTAGGCCGGGCCTTCGCGCAGCTTGGTGTAGGCGGCCTGGGCTTCGCGGTAGCCGGGGCGCGACGTGTCGGCGCCGGCTTCGCCCGACTGCTGGGCGGCCAGGCCCGAGCGGATCCACAGCTGCGTGTCGGCGGCCACGGCGGCGCGGCTGTTGGCCGAGACCACGACCGGCTCCTGGCCCATGTTCTCGTTGTAGCCCTGGGTGGGCGCGGTCTTCAGCCACTGCTGGGCGTCGGCCGTCACGGCGGCGCGCGTCGTCGACGACGCGAAGGGCGCGGGACGCGGGTCGCCTTCGGCGTAGTTGCCGGCAAAGCTCGGCGCGGCGGCCAGGCCCAGCAGGGCGGCGACGGCGGCGGTGTTCAGAAGGCGGGTGGTGGCAGACAGCTTCATGTTCGTTCACTCCTTGAGGTGGTTGCTTGGTTGGTGAGAACGACTGTACGAAGCGCATCCACGCGACCGATAACGTCTGGATGACGGTTTTGTCATGTGCGTATCCACCTGCATCGGGCCGCGCCGAGAGGGACCGCAAGGGGCCTTCCAACTTCTCTTGCATAACCGCCATCGCGGCATGCATAAGCCATGGCGCGCGGCCCTCAGTCGGAATATCGTTGCGCCCATCCATTCCAACCAAGGGAATCTTCCATGAACGAGAAACTCTCCTTCGTCAATCCGACGGCCAACAGCCCCTGGGGCACCTACCTGTCGCAGGTCGATCGCGTCGTGCCGTACCTCGGCCCGCTGGCGCGCTGGGTCGAAACCCTCAAGCGCCCCAAGCGCGCGCTGATCGTCGACGTGCCGATCGAGATGGACAACGGCACCATCGCCCACTTCGAGGGCTACCGCGTGCAGCACAACATGAGCCGCGGCCCGGGCAAGGGCGGCGTGCGCTTCCACCCCGACGTCACGCTGGAAGAAGTGATGGCGCTGTCGGCCTGGATGACCATCAAGACCGCCGCCGTCAACCTGCCGTACGGCGGTGCCAAGGGCGGCATCCGCGTCGACCCGAAGAAGCTGTCGCTGCAAGAACTCGAGAAGGTCACGCGCCGCTACACCAGCGAGATCGGCATCATCATCGGCCCGCACACCGACATCCCCGCGCCCGACGTGAACACCAACGCGCAGATCATGGCGTGGATGATGGACACCTACTCGATGAACGTCGGCGGCACCGCCACCGGCGTGGTCACCGGCAAGCCGCTGCACCTGGGCGGATCGCTGGGCCGCGTGAAGGCCACCGGCCGCGGCGTGTTCGTCACCGGCCGTGAAGCGGCCCGCCGCCTGGGCATGGACCTGCGCGGCGCGCGCATCGCGGTGCAGGGCTTCGGCAACGTGGGCTCGGTCGCGGCCGAACTCTTCGTCGAAGCAGGCGCCAAGATCGTCGCGGTGCAGGACCACACCGGCACCATCGTGAACACCAACGGCCTCGATCTGACCCAGCTGGTGCCCATCTCGCGCACCGACGGCGTGGTCGGCTTCAAGGCCGGCGGCGACATCGTGCCGAACGAAGACTTCTGGGACGTGGCCTGCGACATCCTGATCCCCGCCGCCCTCGAAGGCCAGCTCACGGCCGAGCGCGCCAAGAAGACCACCGCCAAGCTGGTGCTCGAAGGCGCCAACGGCCCGACGGTGCCCGAGGCGGACGACATCCTGGCCGAGCGCGGCGTGCTGGTCGTGCCCGACGTGATCTGCAACGCCGGCGGCGTGACGGTCTCGTACTTCGAATGGGTGCAGGACTTCTCGTCCTTCTTCTGGGACGAGGACGAGATCAACGTGCGCCTCGATCGCATCATGATGAACGCGCTCAACCAGATCTGGGACACGGCCGACAAGCACAAGATCCCGCTGCGCACCGCCACCTACGCGGTCGCCTGCGAGCGCATCCTGATGGCACGCCAGGAACGCGGTCTGTACCCCTGAAGTCGGCGCTGGGGCTTTCAGGGCCTTTCGGGAACCCCCGGCCCGCCGGGGGCTCGAAGCGAAGCCGCCGGTTGGTTAGCATCCGGTGTCCTTCCCGCCCTGCCATGCCCCAGACCTCTTCTGCTGCTTTCTTCTCTTCGCCGGCCCGCGTGCCGGCGTTTCTGTTCCCGGGCCTGCTGTCGGCCCTGCTGCTGGCCGGCTGCGGCAGCTTCGGCACGGGGCAGGCCTACGAGCCCGAAGACTTCGACTCGACCACCACCCACACGCGCAACTACGCCGCCAGCGAGGCCCAGACCTGCGAGGCGGCGCGCCGTGCGCTGCTGAGCCAGGGCTACATGGTCACGGCCGCCAACGCCGACCTCGTGACCGCGCGCAAGAGCTTCCAGCCCGCGGCCGAGACGCACGTCGAGGTCGAGTTCCGCGTGGTCTGCGCGCGGGAAGGGGGCGCCGGCAGCGCCTCGGCCGGACGCAGCACCGTGGCCTTCGCGACCGCGCTGCAAGACCGCTACGGCCTGAAGAAGGGCAGCAACTCGGCCAGCCTGGGCGTGGGCGCCATCGGCTCGCTCTCGCTGCCCTTCGGCGGCAGCAACGAGGCGATGGTCAAGGTGGCGAGCCAGACGCTCACGGACGAACGTTTCTACGACCGCTTCTTCACGCTGGTCGAGCGCTTCCTGCAGGGCGGCGGCCCCGACATGCCGGCCGATGCTGAGGACGCGCCGAAGCCCGCCACGCGCCCCGCCGCCACCACCTTCCCGGTGACGCCGTCGCCCAACCGCGGCTGAGCAGGCCGGGCGCTCAGCGCACCAGCGTCGACTTGCCGAACAGGCTCTCGATCAGCTCCACCGCCACCTCGGCCGTCTGGTTGCGCACGTCGAGCGCGGGGTTGAGTTCCACCACGTCGACCGAGCCGAGCCGGCCCGTGTCGGCGATCATTTCCATGCACAGCTGCATCTCGCGGTAGGTCGGCCCGCCGCGCACGCCCGTGCCCACGCCGGGCGCGTCGGCCGGGTCGAGGCAATCGAGGTCGAAGCTCACGTGCAGGTGGGTGTCTTCGTCCACGTCCTGCAGCGCCTCGGTCATGGTGGTGCGCATGCCGTTCTCGTCGATGTGGCGCATGTCGAACACGTGCAGGCCCAGCGTGCGGATCGCCTCCTTCTCGTCGGCATCGACGCTGCGGATGCCGATGAAGCGGATCGCGTCGTGCGCCAGCGCCGCGGGCTCGCCGCTCCAGCCCGTGAGGTCCGCCGGCCCGTGGCCCAGCAGGCACGACACCGGCATGCCGTGCAGGTTGCCGCTGGGGCTCGTGGTCTCGGTGTTGACGTCGGAGTGCGCATCGAGCCACAGCACGCGCAGCTTCTTGCCGCGTTTTCGCGCATGCCAGGCCACGGCGCTGATGGAGCCGATCGCCAGGCAGTGGTCGCCGCCCAGCATCACCGGCACGTGGCCGGCGCCCAGCGCGGTGTCGACGGCGGCGTAGACCGAGCGGTTCCAGGCGATCACCTCGGTGAGGTGGCGCAGCCCGTTGGCCGGCGGCGCCCACGGCGTGGCCGGGCCCGCGAGGTTGCCGCGGTCGAGCACCGTGAAGCCCTGGCCCGCCAGCGCCTCGGCCAGGCCGGCCACGCGCAGCGCGTCGGGGCCCATGCCCGCGCCGCGCACGCTGGCGCCGATGTCGGTCGGCGCGCCGATCAGTTCGAGGGTGGTGGCGGTGCTGGTGCTGGTGCTGCTGCTGTTGCTCATGTCGGTCTCCCGATGTGGTGCCAGAGGTAGGCGTAGCCGAGCGCATCCATGAAGGCGGACGCCTTGTTGTCCGCGGCGGCGCTGTGGCCGCCTTCCATGTTCTCGTAGAAGCTGCTGTCGTGCCCCTGCGCGAGCAGCTTCGCGTGCATCTTGCGCGCATGCACGGGCCCCACGCGGTCGTCGCGCGTGGAGGTGGTGAAAAGGGCGGGCGGGTAGGTCGTGTCGGCCCGTGCGTTCTCGTAGGGCGAGAAGGTCTGGATGAACTCCCACTCGTCGGGCAGTTCCGGGTCGCCGTACTCCGCGATCCACGAGGCGCCGGCCGACAGCTGCGTGTAGCGCTTCATGTCGAGCAGCGCCACCTCGCTCACGATGGCGCCGTACAGCTGCGGGTACAGCGTGAGCATGTTGCCCATGAGCAGGCCGCCGTTGCTGCCGCCCATGGCGCCCAGGTGCGCGGGCGAGGTGATGCCGCGCGCGAACAGGTCTTGCGACACAGCCGCGAAATCCTCGCAGGTGCGCAGGCGGTTCTCCTGCAGCGCGGCCTGGTGCCAGCGCGGGCCGTACTCGCCGCCGCCGCGGATGTTCGCCACCACGTACACGCCGCCGCGTTCGAGCCAGGCACGGCCGATGCCGCCGCTGTAGCTCGGCTCCAGCGAGATCTCGAAGCCGCCGTAGGCGTACTGCAGCGTGGGGTTGGTGCCGTCGGCCACGAGGTCTTTCGCGGCGATCTCGAAGTAGGGCACGCGCGTGCCGTCCGCCGAGGTCGCGAAATGCTGGCTCACGCGAAAGCGCGAGGCGTCGAAGAAGCCGGGGCTGTGCTTCAGCGGCTGCGGCTCGCCCTGGCCGAGGGTGCCGATGTACAGCGTGGTCGGCTGCAGGAAGCCGCTCACGGTCAGGAAGTAGTCGTCGCTCTCGGTCTCGTCGATGCCGCCGGCCGCCACGCACGAGAGCGCGGGCGCGCCGCCCAGGCTGTCGCGGGCCCACTCGCCCAGGCCGTCCGCCGGCGGCGTGAGCACCTCCAGCCGGTTCACCACGTCGTGCATCACGTTGAGGATGAGGTGGTGGCGCGTCCACGAGTAGTCGTCGAGCGCGGTGGTGTCGTCGGGCTCGAACAGCAGCGTGAGCTCGCGCGCGCCGGCCATGTAGTCGTCGAAGCGCGCGGCCAGCAGCGAGCCGGCGGTGTAGGTGCGGCCGGCCACGGTCCAGTCTTCGCGCGGCTCGATCAGCAGCCACTCGCGCGTGACGCCGGTGTTGGCGTCGTCGGGCACGTCGATCTTGGCCAGCGTGCCGTCGGGGGCGCGCAGCCAGGTCTCGCTGTCGTAGAAGTCGATCTGGCGCGAGACGAAGTCGCGCTCGAAGCCGGGCGTGTGGTCGCTCCAGGCGCTCACCGACATGTCTTCGTGCGCGCCTTCGTACACGGTGACGGCCTCGGCCAGCGGCGTGCCGCGTTGCCACTCCTTCACCAGGCGCGGGTAGCTCGAGCTGGTCATGGAGCCGGGGCCGAAATCGGTGCCCACGTACAGGTGGTCGATGTCTTTCCAGGTGACGTGGTTCTTCGCCTCGGGCAGCGCGAAGCCGCCTTCGACGAACGCCAGGTTCACCAGGTCGAACTCGCGCACCACGTCGGCATCGGCGCCGCCGCGCGACAGCGAGATCAGGCAGCGTTCGTAGGCAGGCTCCAGGCAGTCGGCGCCGTGCCAGACCCAGTTCTCGCCGTCCTGCGCGGCCAGCGCGTCGAGGTCGAGCACGGTCTCCCACGCGGGCTCGGGCGTGCGGTATTCATCGAGCGTGGTGCGGCGCCACAGGCCCTTGGGGTGCGCCTTGTCGCGCCAGAAGTTGTAGTACAGCGCACCGATCTTGCTGACCATCGGAATGCGCGCGTCCGAGTCGAGCACCTCGAGCAGGCCCTGCTCGATCGCCTGGAAGGCCGGCGACTGCGCATAGGTGTGAACGGCGCGTGCATTCTGCTGGCGAGCCCAGTCCAGAGCGGCTTCGCCGTCGATGTCTTCGAGCCAGAGATGGGGGTCTTCGTTGTGCGCAGAGGTCATGCGGCACAGTGTACGAAGCCCCCGTGAATGCGGCGGCCTGTGAGCAGTTGTTGCTGCATTCGAGGCGCGTCGATTTTTTCATTACATGTGGATGCGCGCCCCGGCCATCCTTGGGGCAAACCCCTGTCCCGGGCGTGCCTTCCCCCGGTGGAAACACTGAAGAAGCGAAGGCCCACGAACGCGATGCCCACGGTATCCTGCCGGACGGCGCATGCCCCAACGAGGAGAACCACACATGAAACACCTGAGCGGTCTTGATGCCACCTTCCTGCACCTGGAAACCCCCGAGATGCCGATGCACGTGGGTTCGCTCAACGTGCTGGACCTGCCCAAGGGCTACAAGGGCGACTTCTACGAAGACGCCAAGGCCTTCATGGCCAGCCGCATCCACCTGGCCGACGTGTTCACGCGCAAGCTCGCGCTGATGCCCTTCGACATGACCAATCCGGTGTGGGTCGAGGACGACGACATCGACCTCGACTACCACGTGCGCCACATCACGCTGCCCAAGCCCGGCACCAACCGCCAGCTGCAGCAGTACGTGGCACGGCTGCACTCCACGCTCATGGACCGCAGCCGGCCGATGTGGGAGTTCTTCATCATCGACGGCCTCAAGAGCGGCCAGGTGGCGCTGTACACCAAGGTGCACCACGCGGGCATCGACGGGCAGGCCGGCGTCGAGCTGGGCAAGGCCATCTTCGACCTCGAGGCCACCGGCCGCGTGATCAAGCCGCCGCGTGCGCGCCCGCGCAGCAACGGCTACCAGCTGGGCATGGCCGAGCTCGCCACGGCGGCGCTGCGCAACACGGCGCAGCAGTACGTGAAGCTCTTCAAGATGGCGCCGGCCATCGCGCGCGCCATCGGCGGCCTGGCCCAGCCCGACGAGAAGGCGGCCGACAAGGCGGCCGCCACCGCGCCGAAGAAGTTCAACCTCTTCGCGCCGCGCACCTCGCTGAACGTGTCGATCACCAACCAGCGCACCTTCGCCGGGCGCACCATCTCGCTGGCCGAGACCAAGTACATCGCCAAGCACTTCGGCGTGTCGCTCAACGACGTGGTGCTGGCCACCGTGGCCGGCGCGCTGCGCCACTACCTGGCCGACAACAACGAGCTGCCGGCCAAGCCGCTGGTGGCCGGCGTGCCCGTGAGCCTGCGCGAGGCCGGCGACCAGACGGCCAACAACCAGGCCAGCATGATCCTCGTGAGCCTGGCCACCGACATCACCGATCCGCTGCAGCGGCTGAAGGCGATCAACGCCTCGTCGAACTCCTCGAAGTCGACGATGAACCGCTTCAAGGCCGTGATCCTGGACGACTTCCCGACCTTCGCCGCGCCCTGGCTGGTGTCGGGCATCGCGTCGATGGTGGGGCGCTCGGGCATCGTCAACCTGCTGCCGCCGGCGGCCAACGTGGCCGTCTCGAACGTGGCGGGCGCGCCGTTCCCGATGTACTTCGCGGGGGCGCTGGTCACCTGCTACTACCCGGTGTCGATCGCCAGCCACGGCACCGCGCTCAACGTCACCGTGCAAAGCTACAACGGCCGCATGGACTACGGCCTGATCGCCTGCCGCCGCGCCGTGCCCGACATCACCGAGATCGGCGACTACCTGCTGGCCGAGCACAAGCTGCTGATGGAGCTGACGCAGAAGCACCCGGCCGTCTCCGGCGCGCCGGCCACACCGCCCAAGCCCGTGGCCGCCCCCGCGCCGGAAGCGGACGAAGAGGCCCAGGCCGCTGCGCCGGCCCGCAAGCCGGCCGCGCGCAAGAAGGCGCCGGTGAAGGCCGTCGCCGCCAAGAAGACGGCGCAGAAGGCCCCTGCCAAGGCCGCGCCGGTCAAGGCGGCAGCGAAGAAAGCCCCTGCGAAGAAGGCTGCGGCGAAGAAGGCCGCACCCCGGCCCGCGGCCCGCAAGGCCGCCGCATCGCCGCGCGCCGCTGCGGCATGATCGACAGGGCCGGCCCGGCCTGGACAAAAAATTGGGGCAGTTGGACTAGTTTTCCGACCGTTCTAGTTTTCCAGGCCTAGGCCCTGCGGAAGATGATTGGCCCATCGCGATTCCCCGCGAGCCATTCAACTTCAAGGAAATCTCACATGTCCACGCAAACCAACATCGCTTCCGCCGCCATCCACGTCGTCGGCCAGTACAACGACGCCGGCAAGACCCTGGTCGGTGCCTACCGCACCGGCGTGCAACGCCTGCTGGGCGGTGCCGCTTCGCGCTACAGCGAGTTCCTGGGCAACCGCCAGATCCCGCTGGTGAGCGAGCAGATCAAGGCCAACCTGATCGGCGCGCAAGAGAAGGTGCATGGTTTCCTGTCGAACCGCCTGGACATCGACACCAGCCGCATCGTGAACGTGATGGACCGCGTCGCCGCCGGCACCACCAGCGGCATCGAAACCGTCGCCAACCGCGTCGCCCAGATCGAATCGCCCGCTGCCACCACCGTGCTGAACGCCCTGTCGGCCGTGAACCAGCCCTTCGCCACCGTGTCGGTGCAGATCGCTGACCGCATCGTCGCCGGCACCAAGCAGATCGAAGCCCGTGTGAGCGGCACCGAAGAAGCCGCCCCCGTGCGCACCGTGAAGGCCAAGGTCGCTGCGGCCAAGAAGCCGGTTCGCCGCGCTGCCCGCAAGGCGGCCTGATCCCGGGGCGCTGACCGCGCCCTTTTCATTTCTACCGCCCCTGGAGCACCACCGCATGGCGACCCGTCCCGATGACACTGCAAAGTTGAAGAAGAGGGCGGCGCCTGCGAAGAAGGCTCCGGCGGCCAAGAAGAAGGCCGCGCCCCGCAAGGCGGCGCCGGCTGCGAAAGCACCGCCCGCAGACACTGCGGTCGGCACCAACAAGGCCGAAGCGCTGCTGCGCGCCGGCCTCAAGGCGCTGGACAACGTGCGCAACGATGTCGCCAAGCGCCAGGCCAACGTGATCGAAGGCCTGCTCGGCATCGGGCACGGCAAGGCCGACGCGGCCGGTGCCAAGGCGGCGCTGACGCGCGGCTTCCCCAGCCTGGACACCTTCGGCATCCGCAAGTTCGAGGACGTGTTCGACCAGCGTGTCGCCACCGCCCTGCAACGCCTGGGCATGCCCAGCGCCGACGAGGTGCAGGCCCTGCGCGACGAGGTGGCGCAATTGCGCGAACGCCTCGCGAAACTCGAGAAACCGTCCAGTTCAGGCAGCGCCGGCGGCAAGCGCTGAGCGGCACGCAACGCACGCAACACGCCGCTTGTGGCCAGCTCCAACACCACGCGCGATCGCATCCTGCAGACCAGCCTTGCGCTGTTCAACGCGGAAGGTCTTCCGGCCGTGTCCACGCACAAGATCGCGGCCGAGCTCGGCATGAGCCCGGGCAACCTGCACTACCACTTCAAGGCCAAGCAGCTGATCGTCGAATGGCTGTTCCGGCGCTTCGAGCAGCGGCTCGAGGTGCTCAACGGCTCGTCGGCTTCCATCACCGCCATCGACGACCTGTGGCTGGCGCTGCACCTGCGCTTCGAGGCCATCGACGAGTACCGCTTCATCTACCGCGACATGGCCTTCCTGGCCAGCGAGTACCCGGCCCTGGGGCAGCGCGCCCAGGCCATGACCGCGCAGAACCTGCTGGCGGCCCAGACGCTGTGCGAAGGGCTGGTGGCCTCGGGCGTGATCGAGACCAGCGCCGAGCAGGCGCGCATCCTCGCGCTGCAGATGGTCTTCACCACCACCTGCTGGCTCTCGTTCGAACGGCTGGTGCCGGGGCGCGACGCGCTGGCGCAGGCCGACCCCGGTTTGGCGGCTTTCTACACACTCACGCTGGTTTCTCCGTATGTTTCCAGCGAATCGAGGGCTTATCTTGATTACCTGAGGGGCAAATACCTCGGATAAATGAAGTCGTCGTCCGACGGGGCATGCAACTTCGCACCCCCATCGTCGTCCTACAGAAGAAAGAAACAGAAAGGAAGCCGCCATCATGACCACCGCCACCCACGAACCCATCGCACCGCCGTCGCGCCTGCTCTTGCTGGCCGAAGCGCGCGCCCTCTGGGAAACCGGCGCCGGCCTCGCCATGTGGCCGCTGCTGCAGCTCGCGCCGCGCGGCGACGGGCACCCCGTGCTCGTGCTGCCGGGCCTGGTGGCCAGCGACATGTCCACGCTGCTGCTGCGCCGCTACCTGTGCAGCCGCGGCTACGACGCGCACGGCTGGGGCCAGGGCCGCAACCTGGGCCCGCGCGCCGGTGTCGAGGACGGCATGGTCGACCTGCTCAAGACCCTGGCCGACAAGAGCGGCCAGAAGGTCAGCGTGATCGGCTGGAGCCTGGGCGGCGTCTACGCGCGGCTCTTGGCCTCGGCGCAGAAGGACCTCATCCGCAACGTGATCACGCTCGGCAGCCCGTTCTCGGGCAGCCCGCGCGCCACCAACGCCTGGCGCGTGTACGAAGGCGTGAGCGGCCAGAGCTCGCACGACCCGCGCCGCATGAAGTTCGTCGAACCCACGCCGCCCGTGCCCACGACCTCGATCTTCAGCCGCACCGACGGCGTCGTCGCATGGCGCTGCAGCCTCGAGAAGACCGGCCCGCAGTCCGAGAACATCGAGGTGGTGGCGAGCCACCTGGGGCTCGGCGCGCACCCGGCCGTGCTCTATGCGGTGGCCGACCGGCTGGCGCAGCCCGAGGGCGAATGGAAGCCGTTCAACCGCGGCATGCTCGGGCCGCTGGTGTACCCGGACCCGGACCGCAACGTCTGACCCGAGGCGAACACTCCCAACAAAAAAAGACCGGCGAATGCCGGTCTTCTTCTTTGGGGCTCCAGAGTGGGTTCTTCAGGCCCCGGCCCACACGTCGAGCACATAGCGCTGCTCGGCAATCATCTTGTCCATCCACGCCGCGCTGTCCTGCCCGTGCTCGCGCGCGAGGTCGCTGAGCGTGCGCCGCACGTCGGGCTCCATGCGCGAGCCGTCGCCGCACACGTACACCACGGCGCCCGCTTCGAGCAGCTTCCACACGGCCGCGCCCTGTTCGCGGATCAGGTCCTGCACGTAGACCTTGCGGTCGCCGGCGCGCGAGAAGGCCGTGTGCAGCTTCATCAGGCCGCGGTGCGACCAGGCCTGCAGCTCTTCGGCGTAGATGAAGTCCTGCTCGGGATGGCGGCAGCCGAAGAACAGCATCGCCTCGCCCAGCGCGTCGCCGCGTTCGACCTGCGACGCGCGCGCCTGCAGGAAGCCGCGGAACGGCGCCAGGCCGGTGCCCGGGCCGATCATGATGAGCGGCCGGTTGGCGTCCTCCGGCAGGCGGAAGCCCTCGGCCGTGGTCTCGCGGATCACGCCGTGCACCGTGTCGCCGGCCTCGGCGCGCGCCAGGAAGTTGGAGCACACGCCCTCGAAGGTGCCGTTGCCCGACAGCGCGGGCGCGCTCACCACGCCCACCGTCACGCTGCAGCGCCCCGGCGTCATCGTCGGCGACGAGGAGATCGAGTAGTAGCGCGGCGACAGCGGCGACAGCATTTCCAGGAACACCGCGAACGGCACCTGGCAGGCGCGGTGCTCCTCGAGCAGCTCCAGCAGCGACTTGCGCTTGTGCAGCACCTCGGCCTTGTACGCGGCCTGCGAGGCCTCGTCGCTGCCCGACAGCGCCTGCAGCTTCGGCTTGGTGAACGGGCACTCGGTGTGCGCGGCGAGCGTGGCGATCTGCTTGCGCGTGGCCACGTCCTGCAGCTCGACGTAGTCGCCCAGCAAGCGATCGACCGCGATCACCTGGTCCACCGGCAGCGCCGCCTTGCGCCCCGGCACCGCCGACAGGCGCACGTGCGCCGAGCGGTCGAAGCCGAAGCGCGCCATCGCGCGCTCGACCTGCGCCGGGCTGTTGCGCGGCACCACGCTCAGGTGGTCGCCGGGCACGTAGTTCACGCCCTCGGGCAGCATCAGCTCGACGTGGCGCGTGGAGCGCCCGGCCTCGCCGTTGGCGCCGGCGCTTTGCAGTTCGCGGTTCTCGATCACGCGCAGCGGCACCGCGCCCAGCGCATCGACCAGCGCGTTCTTCTGCGGCGGCGGCAGCTCTTCGAGCGTGTACAGCGGCTCGGCCTCGGCCGGCGTGTCGGCGCCGTTCTTGATGTCGAAGGTCTTCACCAGCGCGGGCCACAGCGCGTCGCTCCAGTCCTGGAAGGCGCCGTCCATGTCCTCGCGCGCATCGCCTTCGCCGCGCTCGTGCACGCGGTCGGCGCCCAAGGCTTCGAGCCGTTCGTCGATGCGGCGCGGCACCGCCTGGTAGGTGGCGGCCCAGTCGGTGTTGCCGCAGCCGAAGACGCTGAAGCGCACGCCGTTGAGCGAGTCGTCGGCCTTGTCGAGCCAGCGGTGGAACTCCGCCGCGTTGTCGGGCGCCACGCCGTTGTACGAGGCGCAGACGATCGCCACCGCGCCGCTGGCCGGCAGCCGCTCGGCGTAGTCGTCGAGCGAGGCCAGCTGGGTCGAGAAGCCGCGCAACTCGCCGGCCTCGGCCAGCTGGCGCGCCAGGTCTTCGGCGGTGCCGAGGTTGGAGCCCTGCAGCACCAGCAGCGAGGTGCCGTGGCGCGCCGCCTGCGGCTTGCGCGCGGCGGGCTTGGCCGGCGTGTCGGGCGTGGCCGCCGCCTCCACGGTGCCGCGCGGGCGCGAGGCCGGGTCGCGCAGCAGCGCCTTGATCTTGAAGTTCTCGGGCTTGATCGTCAGCGCTTCCTTGATCTTGAGCTTGTAGCCCGTGTGATCGACGAGGTTGAAGCGCTGCAGGATCATGCCCAGCGTGAGCACCGCCTCCTGCAGGGCGAACTGCCGCCCGATGCAGGCGCGCTGGCCGTTGCCGAAGGGCTTGAAGGCGTTCACCGGACGCTCGCGCTCGGCTTCGCGGCTGAAGTGGTCGGGGTTGAACTGGTCGGCGTCCTCGCCCCAGATGCCCTTGTCACGGTGCAGCGCCAGCGCATGCATGATGACCATGTTGTTCTTCTTGATCGTGTACTGGCCGCCGATCTTGGTGTCTTCCTTCGCGCGCATCGAGATCGCGGGCGCGGTCGGGTACAGGCGCAGCGATTCCTTCAGCACCTGCATCACGTACTGCAGCCGGTTGACCTGCGCGTAGGTGGGCTTTTGCGTGGTGTCGCCGCCGAACACGCTGTCGACCTCGGCCTGCGCCTTGGCCATCGCCTCGGGGTTGTTCAGCAGGAAGTAGATGGCGAACGACAGCAGGCCGCTGGTGGTCTCGTGGCCCGCGATGAGGAATTCGATGCACTCGTCGCGGATCATCTTGTCGGTGAGCTTCTCGCCGCTCTTCTTGTCCACGCCCGCGATCATGTAGCTCAGCAGGTCGGGCTTGGTGGCGATGTCGGCACCGCTGGCGCGCCGCTCCTCGATGATGTCTTCCACCATCTTGTGCATGTAGCGGATGTCCTTGCGCTGCTGCGCCAGCTCCTTCTTGAGCATCAGCTCCTCGAGCGGAATGCCGCGCCGGTTCTGCACCGTCTCCAGCGTGCGCACCATCGCATCGACGAAAGGATGGAAGCCCTCGCGGTAGAACGAGTTGAAGCGGTAGCCGAAGCCGCACAGGCCGATGGTGTCGAGCGTGAGCGCGGTCATGTCGCGCACCACGTCCACCTCTTCATCGAAATTGAGGCGCTCCCACTTGGTGACCAGCTGCCCCGCGATGTCCAGCATCATCGGGTGGTAGGCCTGCATCGCGCGCTGGCTGAAGTTGGCCAGAAGGATGTTGTGCGGCTTGGACCACGTCTCCTCGTGCGTGTCGGACGTGAAGAGGCCGTGCGACGCGGCGCGCAACCGGCGCAGTGCGCCGCGCGTGCTCTTGTCGAAGCGCGGCTCTTCGCACAGCTCGTCGACCAGCGCGGGCGACGACACCACGATCACCGGCATGCCCGGCATGTCGAGCCAGTAGATGCCGCCGAGGTCCTGCGCGATCTTCCACATGTCGAGCACCGGCGAGTCGGAGCCGATGGACAGCAGATTGCCGACGAAGGGTTTCTTCGCCGGATGGGGGATCGGATGGAGCGAGTTCTTTCCTGCCATGGTGTACCTTGTTGTGCCTTCGGTATGGACCCGCTTCGGATGTCCGGGATGCGAATCCGGAGTATCCCGATGGCACAGGGGGTGGGCAGGACGGGGTTTCCCT